>OFFJ01002226.1_pt1 | contig 12683 bp, 11 predicted proteins | sample 1521261 | NCBI WGS metagenome assembly OFFJ01 (sample SAMEA3504122, study PRJEB24116) | mouse gut metagenome | biome: mouse gut; feature: mouse-associated habitat; material: faeces | place: Denmark | collected 2011 | reverse complement strand
AAGAGCGGCACCATGGGCGAGAACCCCAACGGCATCCCCAACAATCTGATGCCTTATATCACTCAGGTGGCGGTGGGCAAGCTGCCTGAGCTGGGAGTGTTCGGAAACGATTACGATACCCACGACGGCACAGGGGTAAGAGATTATATCCATGTAGTTGATTTGGCGCAGGGACATGTGAAGGCGCTGAAAAAGATCGAGGAAAACGCCGGTCTGAGGATATACAATCTGGGCACGGGGGTTGGCTACAGCGTGCTGGATATCGTGAAGAACTTTCAGGAGGCCACGGGGGTGGAGATTCCTTATTCCATCAAGCCCAGACGGGACGGCGATATCGCCGCCTGCTATGCGGACGCAGGCCTTGCGAAGGAGGAGCTTGGCTGGGAGGCCAAGTACGGAATCCGGGAGATGTGCGAGGACTCCTGGAGATGGCAGAAAAACAATCCCAACGGATATGAGGACTGAGCTGGGGGCGTAAGCCAAGCCGCAGGATAAAGAACAGCCATGAAGCAAACAAAGCTTCATGGCTGTTTTTGGGTGTGGGCCTTGATGGGTTGGAAAAGCAAAGGGGATGCTTCACAGAGCAAGCTTGGGAGACATTTCGTATATTCCCCCTTATGCCACGAATGAGTACATGAACACAAAATGGCACGCGCTTCCCGCCATGACGAATAGGTGGAAGACCTCGTGGGAGCCGAAGTCCTTGTGCTTGGAGTTGAACAGGGGGAGCTTTAGGGCATAGATCACGCCCCCTGCGGTGTAGATGATGCCTCCGGCCAGAAGCCATAGGAAGGCGGCCGTGGGAAGGGTATCCAGAAGCCTTCCGAACACCAACAGGCATACCCAGCCCATGGCGATGTAGATCACCGAGGAGAACCATTTGGGGCAGGTGATCCAGCAGGCCTTGATCAGCATCCCCCCAAGGGCGATTCCCCACACTAGAGTCAAAAGGGTATATCCCAGATCTCCGCCCAGCACGATAAGGCACACCGGCGTATAGGAGCCTGCGATCAGGACAAAGATCATCATATGATCCAGTTTGCGGAAGATGCGCAGGGATCTGCCGCTGAGGTTCACGGAATGGTACATGGCGCTGGCCCCATAGAGAAGAACCATGCTGGCCATGAAAATGGCCATGGCGGTGAAGGTCTTCGCGCCGGAGGAAACTCCGGCCTTCACCAGCAGGGGCACGGCTGCGAACAAGGCCAGCATCATGCCGATGAAATGAGTGATTGCGCTTCCGGGTTCTCTGATTGTTATATTCATGGGGATACCTCCTGCTTCCTGCTTCGCGCCCGCATTCTGGACATAGGGGCCATGATGCGGCACGAACAACCTTATATCGCGAGATAAAAATGCGATACATAGTTTTAAAAACTACATGTTGCTTAAGAAGATATTATACCCGGAATTTGAAAATGTCAATACTAATCTTCTTCGATGATCTGAATTTCCAGATAGTCGAAATCAATGCTTTCTATAAAATTGTCTTTTGTGAAACGGGCCTTTTTGTGGCGCTTGAATTCGGATATGGTCTTGTCCAGCCAGATCGGCACGCTTAAGTCGAACTGTCCGCATGCCTGCTCCAGAGCATGGAAGACTTTGTGGGTGCGGGTGTCCGCGCTGGGATCCTGAATGCAGATATCCTGCAGCATGTGGTTGTCCTTGAAGGTTCTGGCCCATAAACGAAACATTTGTATCCTCCTTTTTAGGCGGCATCGGTTCTCCTAAGTCCGCCCTCCGACATATTGGCAGGCTCGGTCAGGGGATAAGGGATGCGCCGTCATTACCATGGTAATTGATTTTGGACGGGAGCGCAAGAGAAGAAAGAGGGATTGGGCGAAAAAGACAGTCTGCAGAAAAAAAGCTTAAAATTTCAAGATTCATATACATTTCTCCACATATTTATGATATACTTACTTTGTTCGGAGGATTGGGGGGGCTTTGTCCTGCCCTATGGCAGCCGGAACCCGAAGAAGGAGTGTAGGTGGGATATGGACATAAGGGAAGACAATGGAGAAGGGATTGACAGCTGGAAGGAAGTCACCCTTATATATAATGCTGCCCTCAAGCAGATCGAGACAAGAATGGAGATACTCAACGAGGAATTCCAGCATGTGCATCAATATAATCCGATAGAACATATCAAAGCCCGCATCAAGACTCCCGAGAGCATTGTCAAGAAGCTGAAGCGCAATGGCTATGAGTCCACCATAGACAATATGGTGAAGCATGTGAACGACATAGCAGGCATACGGGTTATCTGTTCTTTTACGTCAGACATCTATAGAATAGCGGATATGATCAGCGAGCAGAGGGATCTGCAGGTGCTGACCGTGAAGGATTATATCACGTTTCCGAAGACCAGCGGCTACAAGAGCTACCATATGATCATCACGGTGCCGGTATACCTTTCCGACCGCACGGTGGATGCCAAGGTGGAGATTCAGATCAGGACGGTGGCCATGGATTTCTGGGCCAGTCTGGAGCACAAGATCCATTATAAGCTGGAGGGGGACGCGCCGGAGCATATCCGCAGCGAGCTGGTGGAGTGCGCCAAGATGGTGACGGATCTGGATGCCAGAATGCTGAAGCTGAACGAGGAGCTTCTGATACTGAGCCGGGAGCGGGAGAAGGAGTAGGATTTGTTTTTTGAGCCTCTTCAGGGCAAAAAACGGACGGCGCCGAAGCCCCAAAAACGAGGAGTGCCCAGAAGCCTTTCGGCATCTGGGCTGTTATGAAAAAACAATCTGATCTGTTACTGACGGCATCGGCAGCAACTGCTTCCGATGAAAATCAGTATAATGAACAAATATGAACAGCGTATGAACCCCATGTAAAATATTGGTGAATGTCACAATCACGAGCCTGTCAGAAAGGCTTAAATGTACAATATGCACAACGAATAACGGAAAAACAGCATATTGTGCCAGTGAAACCCCGCAGAGGGCGGCAGGATCGCCGCCTGCACGGATCAGGAGGAGAGGGAATGGATATCTTTGTGGACAAGCTGGCTCAGAGGGCCACGGCTCAGGAAATTATCAAAGCAAACACGGCGGCGGATGTGGAGGAGCTGAACAGACTGAAGAATCAGGTGGTAGAATATAACGAGTGTCTGACGAGACTGCAGGCGCTGATCGACGACGGATCCGGGAAGCTGGAAAAAATGCGGTCAGGGGACGACGAGATCCGGAAGCTTGTACAAGAGGGTCTGGAGGGCGTCAGGGACCTGCGGAAGGCCTTAGACGGTTTGGAGCAGTGCCAGAAGAAGGCTCTGGATCAGATGGCGGGGCTGGACAAGACTCTGGCTTCTCAGCTGGGGAGCGTCGCCATGGCTGTTGAGTCCAAGCTGGACGGAATGGACAGGCTCACGGAGGCACAGCTGACCGAGAGGCTGAACGCTCTGGAGGAAAACGTTCATAAGGAATGCGTGAAGGTATACCGGAACGTGCAGGCCGTGGTGACGGAGGAGAGCGGCCGGCAGGGCGAGGCCCTTGGGGAGACCAAGAAGGAGGCTTCTGCCGTCAAGGGCAAGCTGGGCACGATTCTGGGTATTTCCGTGGCGGCCATGATTCTGTCTTTGGCGGGCGTGGTGCTTCAGGTGCTGGGAGGGCTCGGGGTACTGCCCTTCTGAGGGCTGACGGCGTAGCCTTAGAGGGCAGCGGCGCCGTGGTGCGGGGGCTTGTTATGGAGTGAGAGAATGACGAAAGAAATCTGGAAACCGGGGAACATGCTGTATCCGCTGCCCGTGGTGATGGTCAGCATGGCAGATAGGGCCGGGAATTATAATATTATAACCATTGCATGGGCGGGGACGGTCTGTACCAACCCGCCTATGGTCAGTATATCCGTCCGCCCTGACAGATATTCCTTCCCGATTCTGAAGGAGACGGGGGAGTTCGTGGTAAATCTGACTACGAAGGAACTTGCCTATGCCACCGACTTCTGCGGAGTGAAGAGCGGCAGGGAGGTTGACAAGTTCAAGGCGCTGGGGCTTACGCCCCTTGCGGCGGAGAAGGTGCATGCGCCGCTGATCGGGGAAAGTCCGGTCAATATAGAGTGCAGGGTGCGTCAGGTCATGGCGCTGGGTTCTCATCATATGTTTCTGGCCGATGTGGTTTCGGTTCACGCGGATGTCAGGTATATGGATGAAAAGAGAAAATTTCACTTGGAGAAGGCAGAACCCATCGTCTATTCCCATGGCGCTTATTTTGCGTGCGGAGAAGAGCTGGGCAGGTTTGGGTACAGCGTGAAGAAATAGCGCGGGTATAGAATGGGGGCTTGAAGGAAATACTTAGAAACGGTAGCTTCTTTACAAATTTTGTGGACGCCGATAGAATGGCTTGTGGTGGAACTTATGAAAAATATGAGAAAAAATAAAATCAGTCATAAAAAATACAAATTTACATATATTAATGTTACGGCATCGGTCTTGTTCGCAGGACTTCTGTTTGTGAAGGGATACACGCCGTATCAGGAATCAGAGGAGAATCTGTTTCACATCCGGGTCAACGGCCGGGAGGTGGGCGCTCTGGGGGACAAGGCTCTGGCGGATGACCTGCTGCAGCAGGCCCGCAGAAACGTGGTCTCCTTCAGTGATGAGCTGGTGTTTCTTGAGACGGAGATGGCCATAGCGGGGGAGGCTGTACTCTGGGGAGAAGTGGATTCGGAGGAGGAAGTGCTCCGCAAAATGGAGGAGGCCCTGAGGGCGGATATCCTTGAGACCATGCACCGCGCCTACACCTTGAAGATCAATGAGTATATCATCAATCTTGGCAGCATAGAGGAGGTGCGCCAGCTCTTGCAGGCGGCGGTGAACAAATATGACAGCGAGGCTAAGTTCGAGGTGGAGCTGGCATATGACAGAGAAAGGGAATTCGGGGTGTATACCGCCAGCATAGTAGACCCTGCCGATCAGGAAGCGGACAAGGGGCAGTCCTACACGGAAGCGGGGGTGCAGAGCTTCTTTACGGAGACCTATGTGGAGGAGGACGTGACGGAAGAGAAGGACTTCGGCGACTACGATCTGGGAATTTTGTGCATGAATTTCTTCGAGGAGGTGGAGGTGGCGGAGGCATATCTGCCCGCAAGCCAGATTACCGGACTTGAGGAGGCCGTCAACCTTGTGATCATGGAGCAGGAGACCCCAAGCATCTACGAGGTGGTGTCAGGGGATACGCTGTCCGAGATCGCCCTGAAGGTCAACATTCCCATGGACACCATCGTGGAGATGAATCCGGATGTTCTGGAGAACGTGAACAGCACTCTGCATATCGGGGACAAGCTGGTCATCACGGTGCCGGAGCCGGAGCTTTCCGTGACGAGGGTGGAGCAGAGGTTTTACGAAGAGAGCTATGATGCCGAAATAATCTATATAGACAACGATGCCTGGTATACCACCGACGTGGTGGAGCGTCAGGCTCCTTCCGCAGGCTTCCGCAAGGTAGTGGCGGAGGTTTCCTTTCTCAACGACAAGGAGGTGTCCCGGGAGATCCTGAAGGAGGAGGTGGTGATGGAGGCGGTTCCTAAGGTGGTGGAGCGGGGCACCAAGATTCCGCCTACCTACATCAAGCCTCTGTACGGCGGGCTCATTACTTCCACCTTCGGCTATAGGCCCAGACCCAATGTGGCCGGAGCGACCTCCAATCATCAGGCGGTGGACTGGGCGACGCCCACAGGAACGCCCATCTATGCCTCCAGCGGCGGCACGGTGTCCAGAGCAGGCTGGATAGGGAGCTACGGCTATGCGATCTATATTGATCATGAAGACGGAAAGCAGACCAGATACGCCCATCTGAGCAAGATTCTGGTGACGCCGGGCCAGAAGGTGCGGCAGGGAGAGCGCATTGCCCTAAGCGGCAATACAGGCGCCAGCACGGGACCCCATGTACACTTTGAGATGCGGGTGCGGGGCGTTGCCGTGGATCCCTTGCAGTATGTTCCCAGATAGCTTTCCGGTGCCTTTGGACCACAGAATGCACGTTCTGTTTACAAACCGGGCAAAATGTGGTAAAATAAAAATTAATGTAATATTAATATTTTGATTTTGGCGACGTCAGGCAAAGCCGGCATGGCAGTCGGCTTTGCGGTGTTCTGAATAATAGATGGAAGAGCTGACCTTAAGCAGAGGTAGGAATAGATGGAACAATATGCGATTAAAGGCGGGAATCCGCTGGTGGGGGACGTGGAGATAGCAGGCGCCAAAAATGCCGCGCTTCCTATTTTTGCGGCTGCGACGATGACGGACGAGACTGTATATATAGACAATATCCCGGATGTGCGGGACATTGACATGATGCTGGACGCCATGGCTAATATAGGAGTGACGGTGAAGCGGACGGGCCGCCACAGCGTCATGATAAACGGGGGCAATATCCACAATCTGACAGTGGATGACGAAGGAAGCAAGAAGATCAGGGGCTCTTATTACCTTCTGGGGGCCTTTCTGGGGAAATATAAGCATGCGGAAGTGGTGCTTCCGGGGGGCTGCGACATCGGCTGCCGTGCCATCGATCAGCATCTGAAGGGATTCCGCGCGCTGGGGGCGGAGATGGTCATAGAGCATGGCCTTATCAAGGCCAGAGCGGAGCATCTTAAGGGCAGCCATATCTATCTGGACAAGCCCAGCGTGGGCGCCACCATCAATGTCATGATAGCGGCGGCTCTGGCGGATGGAATGACTACGATAGAGAATTCGGCCAAGGAGCCTCATGTGGTGGATGTGGCCAATTTCCTGAACAGCTGCGGCGCCAACATCCGCGGCGCCGGGACGGATGTGATCCGTATCAGGGGAGTGGCAAAACTGCATGGCACGGAGTACACCATCATTCCCGACCAGATAGAGGCGGGAACTTTCATGTTTGCCGCTGCGGTGACAAAGGGGGATGTGACGGTAAAGAACGTGATCCCCAAGCATCTGGAGTCCGTCACGGCAAAGCTGCTGGAGATCGGCTGCGAGGTGAAGGAGGAGGATGACAGCGTCCGGGTGGTAGCGGCGAAGCCTCTGGTGCATTGTCAGGTGCGGACGCTTCCCTATCCGGGATTCCCTACGGACATGCAGCCGCAGATCACCGTTGCGCTGGCGCTGGCCAAGGGAACCAGCATCGTCACGGAGAGCATTTTCGAGAACCGCTTCAAATATGTGGACGAATTGACCAGAATGGGGGCGGAGATCAAGGTAGAGGGAGATACCGCCATCATAGACGGTGTTGCCAGATATACGGGGGCAAGCATCACGGCGCCGGATCTGCGGGCCGGGGCGGCTCTTGTGACCGCTGCGCTGGCGGCGGAGGGATTTACCATAGTTGAGAACGTGAAATATATCGAAAGAGGGTATGAAGATTTCCACATCAAGCTGAAGAATCTGGGAGCCCAGATCGAGCTGGTGAACACGGATAAGGAGTTCCAGAAGTTTAAGCTGAAGATGGGACAGACCGCGTAAAAAAACCTTGACATAGGCGGCGGTATGTGATAGAGTAATGTAAGAGTTCCATGAGTCATGATAGGTTTGAAAATTAAATAGTTTTTCTCTTATTCAGAGTTGGTGGAGATACATAGGATCGATGAAGCCACGGCAACCCCATTGAGGAAGGTGCCTCCCTGAGCGAATTTTTCGAACAATAAGAGGATGAACATCGAAAGATCAAAATCCGCTTATTCCGTAAGCGGATTTTTTGATTCCTGACAATAGAAGACTTGCCAAGCGTGGATTCTATTGTTTCTGCGAGAAATGGATTAATCGCCATACCTTGCTGTTGACCATGGTTTATGTTACATATTGACAAAGCTACGATTCATTCAGGAGGAAGAGAAATGATGGAGAAACATTTGTTTACTTCGGAGTCGGTGACGGAGGGACATCCGGATAAGCTCTGCGATGCAGTGTCGGATGCGATTCTGGATGCATGCATGGAGCAGGATCCCATGAGCCGGGTGGCCTGCGAGACGGCCAGCTGCACGGGCTTCATTCTGGTGACCGGGGAGATTACCACCGGAGCAAATCTGGACATACCTGCCATTGTGCGCAGGACCGTGAACGAGATCGGTTACAATGATGCAAAGACGGGCTTCGACGGCAATATCTGTGCCGTCATGGTGGCTCTGGATAAGCAGTCCCCTGATATCGCCATGGGGGTTGACAAGGCTCTGGAGGCCAGAGAGTCCGGCATGGACGACGCCCAGCTGGACGCCATCGGCGCAGGAGATCAGGGTATGATGTTCGGCTATGCCACTAACGAGACGCCGGAGCTGATGCCCTATCCCATTGCCCTTGCCCATAAGCTGGTGAGGCAGCTGACCAAGGTGCGCAAGGACGGAACCCTTTCCTATCTGCGCCCGGACGGCAAGAGTCAGGTCTCCGTGGAATACGACGAGAGCGGCAGGCCCCTGCGTCTGGAGGCGGTGGTGCTCTCCACCCAGCATGACGAGGATGTGACGCAGGAGCAGATCCATGCCGATATCAGGAAGTATGTGTTCGACCCGGTTCTTCCGGCGGAGATGGTGGACGAGGATACCAAGTTCTACATCAATCCCACCGGGCGTTTCGTCATCGGCGGCCCTCAGGGGGATGCGGGACTCACCGGACGCAAGATCATTGTGGACACCTACGGCGGATATGCCCGCCACGGCGGTGGGGCTTTCTCCGGAAAGGACTGCACCAAGGTGGATAGGAGCGCTGCTTATGCGGCCCGCTATGTGGCGAAGAACATCGTGGCGGCGGGACTGGCGGACAAATGCGAGATTCAGCTGTCCTACGCCATTGGGGTGGCGCAGCCCACCTCCGTCATGGTGGATACCTTCGGCACAGGGAAGCTGGGCAACGACAAGCTGGTGGAGATCATCAGGGCCAACTTCGACCTGCGCCCTGCAGGCATCATAAAAATGCTGGATCTGCGCAGGCCCATATACCGGGCTACAGCGGCCTACGGCCATTTCGGCAGGGATGATGTTTCTCTTCCCTGGGAGGCCACGGACAAGGCGGAGGAGCTGAAGAAATACCTGCAGGCATAGACTGTCCCGTCAAAATAAAAAAAGATGTGAAATGCGGCATGGGAGGATGCGGACCCCCTTGCCGCATTTTTGTCTTCACCGGCAGGGGGAACGGTCAGATTCTTGTCTTCGGATACAAAAAAGCTTGAAAAACTGCGGATTGTGAAGTATATTTATGGTAAGTACTATAGAAAGGCGGGATGAGGCGATGGATCTAAAAGGAAGGGATTTTTTGAAGCTGCTGGACTTTACTCCGGAGGAAATCATGTATCTGATCGATCTGGCAGCAGAGCTGAAAGAGAAAAAGAAGAAGGGGATCCCGGCGGACACCCTGCGGGGCAAGAATGTGGCGCTGATCTTTGAGAAGACGAGCACCCGCACCAGATGCGCCTTTGAGGTGGCGGCGCAGGATCTTGGAATGGGGACGACCTATCTGGATCCGGCCAGCTCCCAGATCGGCAAAAAGGAAAGCATTGCGGATACTGCAAGGGTTCTGGCGGGGATGTACGACGGAATAGAATATCGGGGCTTCGGTCAGGATATCGTGGAGGAGCTGGCAAAGTATTCCAAGGTGCCGGTATGGAACGGGCTGACCAATGAATTCCATCCCACCCAGATGCTGGCGGACCTGCTGACCATCCGTGAGCATTTCGGGTATCTGAAGGGAATCCGTCTCACATATCTGGGGGATGCCCGGTATAACATGGGGAATTCCCTGATGGTGGCCTGCGCCAAGATGGGGATGCATTTCGCCGCCTGCACCACTCCCAGATATTTCCCGGACGAGGATCTGGTAAGGCAGTGTCTGGAGATCGCTGAACAGACCGGCGGCAGCATCATGCTCACCGAGGAGGTGAAGGCGGGCACGAAGAATGTGGACGTGATCTATACCGATGTGTGGGTTTCCATGGGAGAGCCTGAGGAGATCTGGGCGGAGCGCATCCGGGAGTTGTCCCCCTATCAGGTCAATGGAGCCGTGATGGACAATGCGGGAAAGAACGCCGTGTTTATGCACTGTCTTCCTGCGTTCCATAATCTGGACACGAAGATCGGGGCAGAGATGGGAGAGCGCTTCGGGATCAGGGAGATGGAGGTCACGGACGAGGTATTTGAAGGAGAGCGGTCTCTGGTATTTCAGGAGGCGGAAAACAGGATGCATACCATCAAGGCCGTGATGGCGGCTACATTATAGGCGTGACATGAAGGCGAAGATATTGGCGCTTCTGAGGGAGCGAGAGGAATATGTGTCGGGGCAGGAGCTGTGCCAGCGTTTCGGCGTGTCCCGCACGGCGGTGTGGAAAGCCATAGGACAGCTGAAGAAGGAAGGCTATTGCATAGAGGCGGTCAAGAACCGGGGATACCTGCTTGTGCCGGAGGAGGAGGTATACGGCCGGCACGAGCTGGAGAGCCGTATGGACACTGACTGGGCCGGCAGGCCGGTGTTTTATTACGATGAGCTTGCGTCCACCAACCTGCAGGCGAAGCTGGATGCGGAGAACGGCGCCGGAGAGGGAACTCTGATCGTGGCGGATATGCAGACCGCGGGCCGGGGGCGCAAGGGAAAGGGATGGAGCAGCCCGGCGGGAACTAATGTGTATTTCACTTTGATATTGAAGCCGGACTATGATGTGGAGCAGGCTTCCATGGTGACCTTGGTCATGGGCATGGCCGTGGCGGAGGGCATCCGGAAGGTAAGCGGTGTGCCGGCGGGAATCAAGTGGCCCAATGACATCGTGGTAAACGGGAAAAAGGTCTGCGGCATGCTGGCCGAGATGAGTGTGGAGCGGGAGTACATCCATTATATTGTCATCGGCGCAGGCATCAATGTGGGAAAGCAGGATTTTCCGGCGGAGATTGCGGAGACTGCCACCAGTCTCTGGGAGGAATGCGGGCGGAAGGTGTCGAGGGCAGAGCTGATTGCAGGTGTGATGAAGGCGTTTGAGGAATGCTATGCCGTTTTTCTCAGAGAGGGCTGTCTGGCCGGTCTGGTGGAAAGATACAGTGCGTTGTTGGTCAATAAGGACAGGGAAGTGCGGGTTCTGGACCCCAAGGGAGAGTTTCAGGGAATCGCCAGGGGGATTAATGATACCGGTGAGCTGCTGGTGGAGATGGCTGACGGTACGGTGACGCCGGTTTACGCCGGTGAGGTGTCCGTGCGGGGAATTTACGGATATGTGTGATTTGGCGCAGGTCTTGGATAAGCGTGCCGCGAAGCCGAATCCGCATAAGAAATTTGCCGTTGTTCCATGTGCGATTTAACGTATATTATGCTTCCTGAGAAAGTATATTTCGGGGAATGCAGGATGAGGGCTGACATAACAGGAGGGCCGAATGGAAGCGAAGAAAATGGTGCTCTGCGGGGCAAATGCCTATGAAATGAAATACTATTTTAACGAGCAGTTTCAGGCTGTTCCGGATTCTATCAAGGATGAGCTGCATATCATATGCGTGCTGTTTACCGAGGAAGTGGGCGGCGTCTTTACCATTGCCTTTGAAGAAGACGGAAACGTAGTATTGGAGACAAATGCGAATGATGACGATATCTATTATGATGAAGTCAGCAGCGGCCTGATGGTATCGGAAATCCGAAGAAACCGCCAGGAACTGTTTGAAGCATTGAGTCTGTATTACAAAGTGTTTATTCTGAAGGAAGATATTTCCGGGTATCTGGACGAGGAATAACGGCAGCGCCGTTGGCGGTGGGATAAAGGCAGCGCACAGTTAATGCCTTCCGGCGGCACAAAACAGAAGGTGAGAGCGGCCGGAGAGCGTAGAAGAATGAGGGGGATAGTCCGGAGCGGCATATCGCCGGAAAGTGTGGGAGACCGATAGGATGGCCCGGGGAGGCATACCGTTGGAAGGCGGAGCAGGCTGACTGCGGATATTCCTAACAGGCTTATAGCCGAGACATAGAGACAGTATGGCGAGGACGGAGCCGGAAGGTTTCGGAAGGCTTAACAGAAAAGAGAATGGTGGGGAATATCATGGGAAAGTTGAAGATAGGCAGTGTGGTTTTGGACAATCAGGTGATACTGGCGCCAATGGCAGGTGTGACGGACCTGCCATTTCGTCTGTTGTGCAGGCGGGCGGGGGCTGGTCTGGTCTGCATGGAGATGGTCAGCGCCAAGGCTATTTATTATAATAATAAAAACACGGAGGAGCTTCTGGAGATTCATCCCCAGGAGCATCCCGCATCTTTACAGCTGTTCGGATCGGACCCGAAGATTATTGCGGACATGGCGAAGCGGATTGAAGACAGGGCTTTTTCCATATTGGATTTTAACATGGGCTGTCCCGTGCCGAAGGTGGTGAATAACGGGGAGGGTTCTGCCCTGATGAAGAATCCGCTCCTTGTGAGAGAAATCCTGTCAGCCCTGGTGAAAGCTGTTGACAAGCCTGTGACGGTGAAAATCCGAAAAGGATTTGACGAAGCCCATTGCAATGCGGTGGAAATCGCCAAAATTGCAGAGGACTGCGGCGTGGCTGCCATTGCGGTTCACGGGCGTACCAGAGAGCAGTACTATAGTGGCAAGGCGGACTGGGATATCATTCGTCAGGTGAAGCAGGCGGTGAAGATTCCTGTCATCGGCAACGGGGATGTGGACAGCCCCCGGGCGGCGGAGGAAATGCTGGCGCAGACAGGCTGCGACGGGGTAATGATCGGCAGAGCCGCCCAGGGGAATCCCTGGATTTTT
>OFFJ01002225.1_pt1 | contig 12688 bp, 18 predicted proteins | sample 1521261 | NCBI WGS metagenome assembly OFFJ01 (sample SAMEA3504122, study PRJEB24116) | mouse gut metagenome | biome: mouse gut; feature: mouse-associated habitat; material: faeces | place: Denmark | collected 2011 | reverse complement strand
TGCACTTCTCTGTCATAATACTGCCGGAACCGCTCATCGGCCACGTACATTGCCGCAACGCCCTTGTGGGCCTCAGCCGAATACTTCGGCCACGTCATGCACAGCCATTTCTTATGCAGGAGCACCAATTCTTTGACTTTTTCTTGATCAAAACTGATTTTAGCTAATACATTTTCCTTCAACTGCTTCAAAATCTCTTTTTCAAGCCCTTGAAACTGCTCCCATTCTTCCTGTGCCATGCCTTTCACTTTTTCATTGGATGCCTCCACGCAGTCCTCCCCGTACTTTTCACGGATTTCCGCGCCGTACTGTGCTTCGTTTTCCTTTATGGCCCTCTCCTTGAGCGCCTCAAATTTTTCTTTGTCACTCATTTTATATTCCCCTTTCTTTGACAAAATCGTATTCTTTACTGTCCGAATTAAGGCATCAAGCTGATCTCTTCGGGCCTCCAGATCGGCCAGGTGTTCTTTCAGCGCCTGTTCCGCAACCGCCCTGTCATCGTCAGATACGGGCCTGGACTGCGCCCAGTAGCCGTGGAATTGGCTCGACTTTGTTATCACCCCGATTACGGTGTCGTCGAACTCGTCGCTGCTCACACGGTTCAGGATTACTTCGCACACGCGCCTTTTATCCTGCTTTTTATCCTCGTAGCACTCACCCGCAAGAACGAGGGCTATCGCCTCAACTTCTTCATCCGTCCACGGCTGTTCCGTCGGCACGGGTTCTGCCAAAACAACCACGAGCGTCCGGTTTAGCTCTACGTTGTACGCCGGGCTCGGTTCGGTTTCTTTTCCATCTTTTCCACCGCAAGCAGTCAGCGTCACACACAGAGCTGTCATGGCGGCGATGGAAGAAAATCTTTTAATTCTGTCCATGTCAATAGTTAGCTGCATTTGAGCAAAACACTTTAAGTCGGATTAAGGAGGACAAGCCATGAACGACACGATGCTGAGGATAACAGAGAACGCTTTGAGAGGATTTATTGAGGACGCTATCCAGTCAGAAGATGGGTTGAGCGAAGATGACATCCAGTACATATCAGCCGAGCGCGAGCGCATTCGGCAGATGAAATTAAAGTTGGCGGCATAAAGGGCTACGGCCCGCCGTAATGCAGCTCGCAGGGCATCACAGAAATAAGTCCCTGCGAACGGTCGCAAGCCCGTGGAAATGCAGAGCGCGGAACCAAAAAAAAAGCCAAAAGGAGGACAAACAGATGGCAGAACTGAAACAGGGAAGATGGGTAAAAGTCCACGAGCCTGGACAGGCGAACTACGTTGAGAGCGAGAACGTGATGGACATTGTAATCGGCACAGGCAGATGCCAGGCCGAGGCGACCTACACGGTGCGCAGCTATAAGAAAGCGGCCTACTGGCTGGAGGAATACCTGAAAGCTGCCGAAGCGATGCAGATTGTGGCCGCAGATATTCTGGAACAGATTAAGGCTGCTGCCGACAGCGCGAACCGTGAGGACGATGAGGTTTCCGCAAGCGGCGAGGGATGGAGCAGCGTCATCGAGAAGATGGGCGACGGCAGCTTCAAGGTACAGCTGAACTGGACAGTGAGCGAGCCGGTAACAAAGAAGCAGAAAGCCCCTAAGAAAAAGAAAGGCGCGGAGGCCAAGGAGGAACCTGCGGCAGAAAAGACCACGAAGAAGCGCGGCGGGCGCAGGAAAAAGGAGGCAGCTACTGATGAGGCTAATTCTTGATGTGAAGCGCTACCACGAGTTCTTTTGGCTGCGCAGCATCCGCAAAGTGAACATCTATAAATGCTGTGCGGAGTGCTTCACAGGGGACCGGGACGGGCGCGTATACTGGGGGACGCTCCACCAGCCGTCGGCACATATCGACATCGAAGTCAAGGAGCACCCGAAAGCGGTGGCGTACTACCTCTGCGGGTTGAGCGCAGGGTTCAACTGGTGGCAGAACACGCACGTCGCGTTCATACCTGCTGCCGGGGAGAAAATTCTCATAGACAACGCGAACATCCGGCTTGAAATAACGGACGCGCAGGAAATCCGGTTCCAGGACTACAAGCCGAACCCGCCGGGGTACTTCACGAAAAGGCAGCGCACCTGCCGTAACTGGATATTTGCGAACTATATCAACGATGGAATGTTGTTAAAGGAGGATTCCAAAGATGGAAATGCAGGAAATAATTGAACAGGCTGAACAGAACATTAGACAGGCGCTCCAGGATTATGGGGCGCACACGGGCATGAAAGAGGTCTTGTATGATGTAACGGATAGTTTTATCACCCGGCTTGCTAAGGACAGCTCCTACGCAAAGCAGGGCCTGCGCGAGCTGTTCAGCAAGTCCCCTGTGTGGGATGGGAAACTTGATGCGCTCGTCATCAACGGGACCCGGACGCATGACCCCGATTATAACAGGCTCATAGAGCTGGGTACAGAGATTCTGCATGACGCACTCGCGTGTAGCGGTGACAGGTATTATAACATTTTGCAGGCGCTGAACCTTTTCTGCTGCCCGCAGCAGTCTGAAACAGACCGGGAGGCGAGCATAGCTGCAATAAACGCGCTCGCCCCAAAAGCATACACGCCAACGAAGAAGCCGAGCCGTGTGTTCAAGGCTCTCTGCGTGGCACTCGGAGTAGCGGACGAAACAGCTGGCAGTGAGTTCCAGAGGCTCTTTGCACAATTCGCCGATGAGATGAACTCGAAGAAGATAGGGTTTAAGCTGTATGTCTCAATCAACCCGGCGCACTTTATTACGATGAGCAATCCCAAAGGGGACCATCGCGGGCAGACGCTCACGAGCTGCCATTCATTCAACTCTACGGAATACCAGTACAACAACGGGTGCTCTGGCTATGCACGGGATGATGTCAGCTTCATTGTGTTCACCGTGGCAGACCCGGGGGACCCGGAGACATTTAACAACCGCAAGACTACGAGGCAGATTTTCGCATACAGGCCGGGGAGCGGGCTGCTGTTGCAGAGCAGGATGTACAACACTTCCGGCGGTACACACGGCGCACAGGCTGATTCCAAGCTCTACCGTGGTTTGGTGCAGCGCGAGATTTCCATGCTGGAGAACGTGCCGAACCTCTGGAAAACGGTGTCGTCAACTGGCGATATGTCGGAATGGGTAAGAAAGGGATTAGGTTTCGGCGGGTACGCTGACTGGACTTATAACGATTTCGACGGACACATCAGCTTCAGGAATGATTTTGACGAGGACAGTGAGGAACCGTTGGAAGTCGGAACATACGGGTTATGCATACGATGCGGCGATGAGATTGACGCGCATCTGTACTGTGATGACTGCAAGAATGGCGTGTATTGCGATGAATGCGACGAGCAGTGCGAAGCGAATGAACTTACCACTGCCTATGACAGCAACGGAAATGAAGTTCAGGTCTGTGACAGCTGCATAAATGAGCTTTATGTTTATTGCGATTCTTGTCACCGCTGGCATCACCATGACAGGATGAACGTGATAAATGGGCAAAACATCTGCGACGGCTGCCGCGATGAGCATTATACGCAGTGCGATGAATGCGGAGACTGGCACAGAGATGAGGATATGTACTTTGTACACATGGGAAACAGGAGGGACGGCAGTGTGTGCCCTGACTGCTACGACAGCTATTATGCTTGTTGCGATAAGTGTGATGAAGATTATGCTACGGACAGCATGACCCGCCTTTACAGAGCAGATGGGGAAACGGTTCTCGTGTGTGAGAATTGCAGAACCGATTTTGTAATCTGCCCGCACTGCAACGAGCTTATTGAGGTTTGTGACGATGGAACCTGCCCGAATTGCGGGGAGACCGTCGAGATTGAGGAAGAAAAGGAGGAAGCGGTATGAAGCCATTAGAAGATTTCCTGAAGCCGACGCAGAAAGAGCTTTACGCAAGAATGCGGGCGCAGTATAAAGGGCGCACAAGAATCTGCAAAAATAAATATATCCTCGTAAAAGGGGAGGCTCCTGTTATGCTCGTGGCGCACATGGACACGGTACACCATACTCCGGTAAAGGAAATCTGCCGGACGAAAAGCGGGAATATCCTGATGTCCCCACAGGGAATTGGCGGCGATGACAGGTGCGGGGTCTATGCGTTGAATGTGGTGTATGAACAGTCGGCGGTAAAGCCCTGGCTGTTGTTCACCTGTGACGAAGAAATCGGGTGCGTTGGTGCATCTGCTTTCTGTTCCGTGTACAGGAAAGGGACGCTGCCTAAAGAGCTGGACGACTTAAAACTGATTGTCGAGATTGACCGAAAAGGCAAGAATGATGCGGTTTATTACGACTGCGGGAACAGGGAATTCGAGGATTACATAACAAGCAAAGGGTTCAAGACTGCGATGGGCTCTGTGAGCGACATCTCCTATGTTGCGCCGGAGCTTGGTGTTGCGGCTGTGAACCTGTCATCAGGATATTATGAGGCCCACACGCTCCATGAGTACATCAACCGAAACCACCTGAACGCCACGATAAAAGCTGTAACTGAAATTGTAGCGGATTCCGTAAAGCCGGACTTCCCGAAATATGAGTACATCGAGGACCAGCGTTTTATGGGCTGGGGAAGATGGGGGATTTATTCCGGCGAAAAGGAAATGGCATTCTTAAAAAAGGTCCCGGAGGAAATCAGGGAAGAATATGAGGCCCTGCTCGACTACTACACGATTGAGGAACTCGAATATTACCGAATGGAACATGGCGACAAGTCAATAGCCATGCTGTTTGAATCGGAGTTCGGAGTTTCCTCCCGCCTCTCCAAAGAAGAACCTGAAGATTACGGGGGGGGGGAGAACCAAAAGTAAACGAGGGAGGTAACTGCATATGAGAGAACCTGCGTCTACGGGGGGGAGCCATGAAATTGGAACCCCTTACCCCTGCTGAACAGACAGTTGCAGCAGAAAACCATTATATCGTCGAAAGGTTCCTCGCATCAAAAAAGCTGCCACCGGACGAGTGGTACGACGTGGTGGTGTTCAGGTATCTGCGGGCCGTCGAGCTTTGGTTCCGGCGGCCAGACCTGTACAAATACCGGTTCGCCACTATCGCCTGGCGCAACATGGCATCCGCAGTCTATAACGAGCGGATAAAGCAGGGCCGGAGGATAAAGACGGTGAGCCTTGAAGAAGCGATACCAGGTACGGACGGGATGACTTTTGGCGATACGATAACTGCCAAGAATTTAGATTTTATACCATATACGGAGGTAAGCGAATATGAAGATTACATACGATGTTGAGTTTTTGCCCGCAAAGAAAGGCTCGGGCGGCAAGCAGAGCGAGGAAGTCCTGGCTGTAATAGCGTTCCTTGCGAACGGCCAGAAGAAGAATATGTGCATCGAATACGACGACCTGAAAGACTGCAAGAATAAGTTCGGTGCAATCAGGCGGTATCAGAAGCAGAATGAGCTTGCGGAAGTATTCGACGTGTACCGTGTTGAGAACAGGATATACGTCGTAAAGTGCAAGAAGCCGGTTCGCGGCAAAGCCGAGAAGTGAAAGGAGATGGCAGGGATGAGACAGGGAATGACGATAGCAGATGCCGCACAGGAATGGGTCCGGGAAATGGACGCAATCCAGCAGGGCATCATTAAAAAGCTGATGGAGCATGACATCGACGACTGGCATGAGCTCACGAAGCCCCACGACACTGACCGGGTATACGTTTATGAGCTGCCAGAGGAAACGCCTGATGGGAAGCCGTATGAGGGAACGTCGAACACGGGCGAGATTACAGACTGCTACGATAACGAAACGTACCGTGTGAAAATGGACGACGGGAACAGCATCCTCGTAAAAGCGGATGATTTCGAGGTAGAGCGGGACGAATGGCTCCCGATGTGGGGAACAATGTGGTCTTTCCGTGACAGTGCAGATGATTACTGGCTTGAAGAAATGGACGGCATCAGGATTATGTCCGAATGTGGGTTCAGGGTTTATGAATCCGAGGAATTTGGATATTTCTCCGGCATCGACGGATGCGGCTACGATTTTTACGAGGCACACTGGATTCCGCTGTACAAAGCACGGGGGCTGCAATGGCATGATGTCGAAGCAGAGAAAAGGAGGGCCAGTTGATGGCAGAAGAATATTTTGGAATGGTACGCTGGAATGAGGACGACCTTAGAAACGCCCTGGAGGAAAACGATGTAAGGCCCACGGATGAACGGGTAGCGCAGCTCCGCAAGCTGTGCGAGAGCAGCAGTTTCGAGGAAGCCATGATTGGTGCAGGATGGGACATAATCTACGGCTACGTCAACAACGGCCGCATCAACACGACCCGGTTTTCTGCGGACGAAATCGACCGCGCTGCTGCCCGGCTCTGCATGGACAGGGAAAGGGCGACAGTCCTGCTGCGGAACTGGGACAACGGACACGGAGATGTGGATGATGTCATTGACAGGTATGAGGACGGCCCGGATGTGTAGGCCCTTAATAAATTTTCCCGCCACGGAGGAACGACGGCAGAAAGAATGAGGACAATGGAAGTAAGCAGAGAGAAAAAGAAAATCGAGGCGGTAGCCCGCATGAAAAAATGGGGCATCTTCGGTGAGACCATCAAGCAGTTTGAGAAAGATGATTTGGTGTCAGAGAGCCGCCCTCCTGTCGGCGCGTGTTTCTGGCTGGATGCAGAGCAGAAAAAGCGCGTGGAGCAATTCGAGAGGGAGCACAATGCGCTCGTCTACCACATCATCCACAGCTTCACGAACATCGGAGAGCTGGAGAACTATCTGTATGTCAGCGACTATGAGGAAGAGTGGGAAATGGACCGTGAGGCCATCGAGGATAAGCAGCAGCTCGTATACGTCTTGAACCACAGTATGCCGGACTGTTCGGAGTTCGGCTCAATAGGAATCGAGCCGACACCTGCTGCCGGATTGAGAAGAACATGGTAAAGGAGGACGGAACTATGATTACGGTTAAGTACGAGAGATATTGGAATGACTACATCCGCAAGCATGAAGAAAAGACTTTTTCAAGCCTTGCGGATTTGGAAGAATGGATTTTTGGCCAGATGCAGCAGGGCTACGCAAAGGCGATGTCTTTCCCGACTGTGGAGGCAGCTGCCAGAATCCACAGCGAGGGGCCGTGGGCGATTGAATTCAGGCCAGTTTGGGGTGAAGAAACCTTTTGGATTCACCAGATTTCATATTTCCACGGGGGAATCATCTTCACGGATGGGAAGTTTACGTCAGGACAGCGGCACTGGAGCAAGGAAGTCCAAAGCTGGCTTGACCATTGCAAGGAGCGGTGTTCCGCACCAAAATTTAATTTCGCAGAATAGGAGGCATACGGTATGAAAGCAACTGGAATATTAAGGCGCGTGGATGATTTGGGGCGTATTGTAATCCCCAAAGAGGTAAGACATGAGCTGGACATCAAAGATGGGCAGACGCTGGAATTCTTCACGGATAAAGACCAGCTTGTGATTTTGCAGAAATCTGATGTGCAGGACGGCGATAAGCTGCCCTGCATCAGCCCTGGATTATCTGCGGAAACGCCGCTCGGAACGATTGTGGCGAAGCCCTGTACCGATAAAGAGAATCCCGGCCTGTGGATTGAACTGTACCGCCCGGAAAGCAAGGTAGGTATGGCTCTCGCCCTTGTGGAATACAGCGGCGAGGATAAGGAACTCGTAACCCGCGTGTGGGGGAATGCCCAGTCGGAGGATTATACTGATAAAGTGCCGCATAATTACGTCGAGGAATACTTTGCAGAAGATAAGGACAGGCTCGTCCAGCAGGATAACCTGATGGCTTGCCGCATAGCAAGGCTTGCGGAATATCTTGCTGACAACACATATCAGAGCGGCAAAGAATGGCGCTTTACTGACTGTGATTTCTCAATCATTGACGAGGATGAGAACCTTGCAGATTTGAACCGCGTCAAAAAGGACGCTTGCGGATGGTATGGGATAAAAGCTGTGAACCCCGGTTTTGAAAGCACCGAGCTGATTCTTGTGTCGGATTATTACGGAGGGGGATGTGCCTCGATGACGCAGCTATTCTGGGATGATGGGAATGAGAGGGATAACTGGAAAAAGGAAATAGAAAAGGCAATTATCGAAACTCTTTCAGTCCAGGAGACAGTGACTCCAGATACGATGCTGCTAATTGACATCACAAGGACGGAGAAAAGCAACAAGGACGTCCGGCTGGAGGAACTGTGGCGGCAGTTCGGGGACGTTCCCATGAACCCGGAAACAGAGTGCATCGAGGAAGATTTCCTGCACTTCCCCGCCGGGACGAACCGTATGGACATCTGGCACTGGTTCGATGAGCAGCACAGCATAGGCGTTGCGTATCTGACCGGGCAGAAAGGAGCGTAACCATGAAATATTTAGTAAGGATAAGCGAGATGCGATACGGAGAGGTTGAAGTCGAGGCTGAATCCGAAGAAAAGGCAAAGGAAATCGCATCCGGTAAAGAAATCAATTTCTATGATTCCGAAATTACGGATATGACTGCGGAGCTGGTAAAGGATGACCGCACTTACAAAGTCATTGAGGTCTGCCCGCACTGCATGAACGAAATCGAAATGACGTGGGACACAGACCAGCGCGGCTTCGAGGCATTCTGCCCAGTATGTGGAAAGCGCCTGATGCTGTGCGATGAGTGTATGCACCTTGAAGATGGCAGAGATTGTGACTACGACAGCAAAAACGACTGCTGCCGGTTCAGCAGAAAGGAGGGCGCAGGTGGACAGAATTGAGGACCTGAAAGAAACCGCTCCCTGCGGTATGCTGATACACTACACGGTTGACCGGGAATCGGACTTCGTTACATACAACGACATCAACAGAAGGGGCAGATACCGGCTCTGCCCTGACTGCTCCCGCTGTTCGTGGAAAGGAATATGTGAGCCGACGGAGGCAGACTATTTGGAAATCCTGTCCGATGTTCTTGGCCGCGAAGTAAATCCCCTGGAAGTAATCATACAGTTATTTGAGGGAGGTGGAAAGAATGCAAATCAGTGATGAAATCAAACGCCAGTTGCAGAAAGACATCAGGCGCGGTGACATCTATTATGTTGAGAACCATCAGTCTGTAGGGTGCGAGCAGAGGGCTGGCCGTCCTGCTGTCGTGGTGTCCAATGACATGAACAACCAGCACAGCACGACTGTGGAAATCGTTTATCTTACGACACAGCCTAAGACGAATCTGCCCACGCATACGGCAATCGCAGGATTGAGAAGCCCCAGCATTACTCTGTGTGAGCAGATAACCACGGTTTCTGTAGAGCGGCTGGGGAACTATTGCGGCCACGTTACGGATGCAGAGATGGAGGGAATTGACGCAGCTATGAGAATATCTCTTGGATTGAAACTTGCTGCAAGCACTGCCCCCCCCCCCGCTCCCGACACAGGGCGTTCAGACGCGGAAGTTCAGTGTGAAATGCTCCAGAAGATGTATGACACGCTCATTGATAAGCTCATAAAAGCGATGTGACAGGCGGCGGCAGCCGGTTTACGGTCTGCCGCTGTTTCTTTACTGTGAGAATTTTTTTCAGAAAAATTTTCCGAAAAATCTTGACAAAAACGACTGAAAGTGTTAAAATAAGAATGTAAGGAAAAATAGAAGCCCGACAGTCAAGGAGGAAATAAAATGTATACAGTGACAGTTACAAACGGATTGGAAATGCTCGTAAACAAAACATACAAAACCCCGTGGGGAGCAGTAAACGGATGGCTAAAAGAAAGCAAAAAACATCCCTTTGAAGCGGCGATAGATGCCACAACAAAGGATGAGGTAATCACCCTGCGGAAGCTCGTCAAAGATTGCAAAGACTGGTTCTTAGAGAGCCATGCGAAAGCAGAAAATCCATACGATGCAGAATGGCTTCTCAGCCAGGTTGAAGAACCGGAAAAGCTGAACGGCTGCGAATTCAAATATGATGACGTTCCGAGTTACCCGTGCGTACCGTTCACAGTTGGATAAAATAAATAGCCGAAACGGGCAGCAGCCCGTCCACCGGAACCGCCCCACCGGTGCTGACAAGGCAGGGCAGAAAGGACGATAATATGAAGTGTGGAAAATGTAAGCACTGCAAGCCAAATGACGTGTGCAATGGCGACTGCTTGTGTGATGCGCTCGGCATTGAAGTGTCAAAGGATGATGACATTTGGTTCTACGGAGAGCAGAACAACAAGCCGTGCGAGAAATTCATTCCGGTAGATGATGTTGTTCCGCAGGTAGGTGGCTGCAAGATAAGCTATCTGGAGCGGCTCAATGAACTCATGGCGCAGGGGCTGGATGAAAACAGTGCATCCAGGGAGGCATTCGCCGAGTTCTTCCCGGAAGAATACGATTCAGAGGACTATGAATAAATCAGGCGGGCTAAAATATAGGCAAATGCGGCATACCATCTTAATGGATAGAAACAAGGAATGCAATAGCCAATACAAGAAATTTAACCGGCCGTAATCGCCTCCCAGCGCTCATTCCCTCTCAGCCATCCGTACGTATCTTCATCCCGAAAGCCTTTCCGCAGATTCTCCTCCAGCTGCCTGTAAAACTCCTCGCTGACTTCCTTAAATCCCATATGCTCAAAAAGAGAAGCTTTACCGTAGTTTCCAAGAGTCCTGCAGCTTTCCAGAAGCTTTTCCATAACGTCCGCCGCAGTATCCCCGTCCTGTTCCGCAGTTGCCAGTTCCAGTCTCCACATATTTTCATTGTACTCGCCCATCTCAAACAGCCTTGCAAGGCGCTCCTGCCTCTCCACAATGTCATGGGCTTTTTCCCGGTTTCCTTCTTCCATGGCCAATGAAAAAATACCGTGCAAGTCCATGTTAATCATCTGATATCCTGAAAATAAAAGTTCCTCATAAGCCCTGTATGCCTCCTGCTTCCGCCCCGTTCTGGCGTAAAGCTGCGCCTGCTTTCTCTTTTTCTCCGGATTCTGAAAAGAGAAGCAGGAAAGGTATTCCTCCGCCTTATCGTAGTCCTCTTTTCTCAGATAAAAGGCAAACAGAGAATCTGCCGCACGATACCGTATCCTCTCATCGCTGCTGCCCAGCGCATGCGTATAATAGCCGGTAATCTCTTCCTCATGCGCTTCACTGTCCGGAATCTCCTTCATCAGTCTCCAGCCACATAATACTGCCGCCATATCCAGGTACAGCTTTTCACAGTTGGGATATTGTTGCAGCTTTTCCCTGGCCCATTGAAATGCGTCCTCATAGGAATCCTGCTTCAGCCGCTCCTCCAGTTCCAGCGTATAACGGTTGATTTCCTCTTCCGTAAGCGCCTCCCGAAAACACAGCAGCGTGTCCGGCGTAATGTCCAGCAGCCTGGCGATAGGTGCGACTAACGTAATGTCCGGCAGCGAATTGCCGTTTTCCCATTTATTTACCGCCGGTGCCGTCACCCCCAGCATCTGTGCCATCTCTTCCTGTGTCAGATTTTTCTCTTTTCTGTATTTCCTGATTACTTCACCAATCTTCATAGAATATAAGCCCTCCTGATTCACCTGCGCATCTCCTGACAGCGCCGCATCATTGCAACAAACATCATGGCAGCAAACATTATGGCAGCAAACATTATGGCAGCAAACATTATGACAGCAATTATTCCGTACTGCCAAATGCAGGCATCCATGTCCCTGGGCTGCTGTCAGAATATATACTGTTTTCCGGTTACGTCTGTCCCGCATCGGCCTTTGCTGCTTTCAGTATAACAGAACCGGGAATATTCTACAATTGAATCTCTGTTAAATATCAGAAAATAAATTTAACTGTCACTCATATATCTGGCCGCCTTTTTCCTTAGCTATGAACCACTCTGGCAGCAAACTACAGGACATCCGCTCCCGGCCTCTTCTTTCTGAGGGGATGTCACATTAAGATTTTCCTAAAACCTTTCTCTCCAAAACTTTCCATATCCATATCCAGAACTTTCTTTAAAAAGGGATACTCTTTTCAAGATAAATGCGTTAAGATATAGTGGTATATATTTCAGCACGATTTGCCGTTGAAAAAGAATCGAGGTAACCATGCAGCCTAAAATACTGATTATTGAAGACGAAACAGACATCAACCAACTGCTGGCAAAAATACTGGAAGCCGACGGCTGCCGGGCAGTCCAGGCCTTCTCCGGTACGGAAGGCCTCCTTCTGGCGGAAAAGGAGTCCCCGGACCTGATTCTGCTGGACCTCATGCTGCCCGGTTTGTCAGGAGAAGCATTGCTCCAAAAACTCCGTACGGAGAAGAACTGCCGCGTCCCCGTGCTGGTTCTCTCCGCCAAAGCCGCCCTTTCCGATAAGGTAACGCTTCTCAAAGCCGGAGCGGATGATTACATCACCAAGCCTTTCGAACCGGAGGAAGTATCCGCCCGGGTTCAGGCTGCTCTCAGGCGCAGCGGCAGCGTTCCGGAACAGGCAGGGACTTTATCATATAAGGACATGGTGCTTTATCCGGAATCCCGTAAAGTCACGGTAAACGGCACGGAACTCTCCCTGACTTCCCATGAATATGCGCTCCTGCATCTCTTCCTCCAGGCCCCGGAAAAGGTATATTCCCGGGAGAGCCTCTATGAACTGGTGTGGCAGAACGGGTATTACGGAGAAAATAATACGGTCAATGTCCATGTCAGCAACCTGCGCCGGAAAATCAAGGAGGCAGGGGCCTCAGAGGAATATATCCGGACAGTCTATGGCATCGGGTTTCAGCTGAAGTGAAGCCGCATCCGGCAGTTCTTTGTTAAGGAACAGCC
>OFFJ01002224.1_pt1 | contig 12689 bp, 9 predicted proteins | sample 1521261 | NCBI WGS metagenome assembly OFFJ01 (sample SAMEA3504122, study PRJEB24116) | mouse gut metagenome | biome: mouse gut; feature: mouse-associated habitat; material: faeces | place: Denmark | collected 2011 | reverse complement strand
GGGGGAGGATATAGAGAGCCTGAAGTTCAACACCGCCATCGCCGCCATGATGAGCGTCCTGAACCAGATGGACGAAAAGGGGAGCGTCACCAAGGGGGAGCTGCGCGCCTTTATCACCCTCCTGAACCCCTTTGCCCCCCACCTCACCGAGGAGATGAACGAGGCGATGGGGGAAAAGACCCTGCTGGCCCGCGCCCCCTGGCCCCAGTACGACCCGGCAAAATGCGTGGACCAGAAGGTGGAGATGGTGGTGCAGATTTGCGGCAAGATAAAGGCCCGCATCACCGTGGCCGCCGAGGCCACCCAGGAGGAGGTTACCGCCATCGCCAAGGAGGAACCGGGGGTGAAGGCGGCGCTGGAGGGCAAGGCGATTCTCAAAGAGATTTTCGTAAAGGGCAAGCTCCTGAACATCGTTGCCAAATGACCCGCCGGCAAAAATTGGAGGGAAAAAGGGTCTTCTTCCTAAAATTTTTGTCATGGGGAGCACAAAAATTTGTTTTTTCAGCAGATATTCCCCCAGAGGGACTTGACACAACAAAATATTGTGTTGTATAATTTGTTGTGTTATCCTTCTGTCTTTGGGGGATATACTCCAGCCGTTTGGCGCGGGGAGGGAATAAGGTAATGGCAGAAATCAGAATTAAAGATAATGAATCTCTGGAGAGCGCCCTGCGCCGCTTCAAAAGGAGCTGCGCCAAGTCCGGCGTGCTGGCCGAGGTGCGTAAGCGCGAGTTTTACGACAGCCCCAGCGTCAAACGCCGCAAAAAGAGCGAGGCGGCCCGCAAGAACCGCAAAAAGTTCTACTAAGACGGTGAAAACAGCGTTCCGCTTGGGCGGAACGCTGTTTTTTGCCGGAACGCAGATTGGTGGACGCAGGAACGGGGGAATTACGGTGGACGACATTGTGGCAAAAATCGAGGGAATTTCCTGCAAGGAGGATTTCTTGTCCTTTCTGGCCCAGCTGGCCGCGGACTTCCAGGCCAGCCCCCAGGAGTGGGAGAACCGGACGGTGGACCAGTACCTGGAGGCAATGCGGTCCTGGGTGGAGGATTTTTCCACGTCCGAATACAATGATACCGACTGGAGCCGGGTGGAGTATTCCATCATGGCGCGGATTTTCTATATGGGGAAGCTGTACGAGTAGAGTCAAAATACTTGAAAATCGGTACCCGATTTTCAAGGCGGGCAAAGCCCGCGGCACATAACATGTGCTGTGTTTTGCCTATGAAGTCCAACGCAGGCCGCCTTGCGGCCCCTGCGGCGCAGGCGCGCCGCAGATGTCAAAGGATTCTTTTGATGTGCGGTGGCCATAGCATTTACCATACTGGAGGTGTCGGGCATGTGTGAGCGACGGTTGGACGGGCATGTGTGAGCGACGGTTGGACGGGCGTGGGCTGAGCGCCTACCGGGCGTATCTGATTCAGGAGGAGCGGGCGCCGTCCACGGTGGAAAAATATCTGCGGGATGGGCGGGCCTTTGCCGCATGGCTGGGGGACGCGGCGGTGAGCCGGGAGGCGGTATCGGCGTGGAAAGCCCATCTGCTGGCCATGGGGCAGTCGCCGGTGAGCGTGAACGCCAAGCTGTCGGCGCTGAACGGGCTGTTCCGCTTTCTGGGCTGGGAGGAGTGCCGGGCAAGGCTGCTCAGGCTCCAGCGGCGCGCCTTCCGGGAGGAGTCCAAGGAGCTCACCCGGGAGGAATACCAGCGGCTGCTGTCCGCGGCCCGGGAGGGGGGCCGGGAGCGGCTGGCCCTGCTGCTGGAGACCATCTGCGCCACCGGCATCCGGGTTTCGGAGCTGCGCTTCGTCACGGTGGAGGCGGCGCGGCGGAGACGGGCGGACGCGGCCCTCAAGGGGAAAATCCGCACCATCCTGCTGCCGGGGAAGCTGTGCAGGAAGCTGCTGAAATACGCCGGGAGGAACAAAACCGCCTCCGGCGAGGTGTTCCTCACCAGGGGCGGCGCAAGCCTGTCCAGGAAGCAGATCTGGCGGGAGATGAAGGGACTGTGCCAGCGGGCGGGGGTGGAGCCGTCCAAGGTGTTCCCCCACAACCTGCGCCACCTGTTTGCCTCCGCCTTCTACCGGGCGATCCGGGATATCGTCAAGCTGGCCGACGTGCTGGGGCACGCGTCCATCAACACCACCCGCATTTACCTGCTCACCGCAGGGACGGAGCACGCCCGGCAGCTGGAACGGCTGGGGCTGGTGTGTTAGCGGCTTCGGCATTGTAGACAAAAGGTGGATTCTGTCGCCTTTGCTTACATCAAAGCTCCCTGCACCCGGTCAAACAGGGTGCATTAAGACATTTTTTATTATAATATAAACCCCCGGTAGGGGAAGCGTGTTTTTCAAAATCAGCAAATTCACAAAAAAGGTATGCAAAATTTGAGGCCACCTATGCCTGATTGGGCGGTCCCATGGTTTTTACGCCTTTTTTTACCCCGTTCCAGCCGTCAACGGCGGCCGGAAAGGTGCTTTGTGGGCAGAATCCACCTTCTGTCCACTTTCAAGGGATCTGGGACGGATGGGGAGATGGAGGGAGGAAGCTGAATGAATGAGGCGAGTACACCCTGGCAGGGGCCTGTCGGCGGAAGGCCGACGGCGGCGGGGTGAAACGACAGTGGTTTTTGGCAAACCACGGGAAACCGTGGGACAGCAAAACTACGGGACTAAGGTTAAGGGATCCTTTCCGATGCTATGTTCGCCGGGTTGCAATTTGGCAAACCATGGGAAACTGTGGGACGCAAAGCCAGAGGCTTGGCGCGGAGTGCGCGCTGTGCCCGTTCGGCTGCGAGGCAAATCAGCGGAAACGCTGAGACGCAAAACCAGAGGCTAAGGGGCGGTATGCGCCGCGCTATGCCCGTTCGGTTACCGGACTCTTTGCGTCCGAAAAAAAGCAAAGAAAGGAAGTTGAAAATGAAAATGTTAAAAAAAGCACTGGCTGCCGCCCTAGCCCTGACGCTGTGCGCCAGCATGATCTCGCCCGTGTTCGCGGAGGACGCGAAGGACCCGGCGCAGGCCCCCTTTGGCGATCCCTACGATGAGGTCGTGGAAGACGCGGAGCAGGTGGAAACCGACGTGGAGGAGGCGGAGGACGCCGCCGGTTCGGCCATTGACGGAATCGACGAGGACACCGCCGGAAAAATCGACAAGGCCGAGGAGGCCGTCAAGGACAGCGAGAAGGTGGTGGACGCGGCGAACGACACGGTGGCCGAGGCCGTCAATACCGCCAACTCCGCCCAGCAGACCGTTGAGACGGCCCAGCAGACCGTCGCCAACGCGGGCACCCTGACCGAGCGGGAGGCCGCCCTGGAGATTGCCAACGCCGCCGTGGAGACGGCGGCCGACGCGGTGACCAAGGCGGAGCAGGCGCTGACCACCGCCAACGAGGCGTACGACGCGGCCGAGCACGCTGTGGCGGACGCCCAGAAGGCCCTGGAGGAAATCACCAAGGCGCACAACGCGGCCGTGGGCGAGGCCAGGGAGACCTTTGAGCAGGCGCTGGCCGAGGCGCAGCAGGCGCTGGACGACTCCGCCGGCAAACGCGCGGAGCTGGAAAGCGCGGCGAAGGATGCCCAGTCGGCAATGGAGGCCGCCGAAAAAGCCCAGACCGACGCCCAGGGCCTGCTGGACGCGGCGAAGGATGCCGCCGACGGCCTGAATGTTGACGGGGTTCTGGAGAGTGAAGCTGCGCAGAAGGATCTGGCGGTGCAGACCCAGGATGTCCAGGATAAAAAGGAAGCGCTTGACAACCTGGGCACCGAAGAGGACGCCAGGAAGAGGGCTGAGGAAGCTGAGGCGGCCAAGGGCGAGGCGCAGAAAGAGCTTGATGAGTTTGACACGTCTGGAATTAAGGACAAGGATGAGGCCACGTGCAAGGCGGAGAAAGAGGCCGCCGAGAGTGAGTGCAAGGAGTTAAGCCAGACGATCGCGGAAATTGGCGGCGTGCTGGGACAAGCATTAACGGAACAGAATGCGAACAATTCAGCGCTCACCGATCTGCAACTCGCCATTTCCGAGTGGGAAGACACCATCGTAACACTGACAGGCGGCCAGACAATAAAAAATAGGGAGCTGAAAGCCGCCATCGAGGCATGGAATAATGGTCAGGGTGTACTGACCGAGACTGCCGATAAGCTCTTTACCATTGCCTCTGAGCAGTTTAACGGCGATAAAAATGCGTTTATGGCCGCGCTGAGCAAGGCAATGGGTGAGGTGCCCAGCGCATATGGTCAGCTGCCGGGGAAACTACAGGAGAAAGACCGCCTGGAACAGCTGATTGCAGCGAAGTATGAGGAGCTAGGAGAGGCTAGAAGTAACATGCTCGAACTCATGGGAAAGCTGAATGAGCTGAATGCTACGCTGGGACAGTTTGAGACGCTGAAGGGCTTGCAGGTTGCGTTGAACACAGCGACGAATAACGCGGACAAGGCTCAGGAAGATCTTAAAGCGTTCCAAGGCAGGCTGGAGGAAGCCCAGAAAGCGTACAGTGAAGCGGTAGCCAATCTGTCCAATACGCCATTGAAAAGCTGAACAACCTCAACGAGGCGATTGCAGAAAAGGAGGCCGCCGAAGAAGCCAGAAGGGCCGCCCAGTACGAGCATGAGCACGCCCAGGCCGGACTGAAGGCGGCCGAGGAGGCCCTGGCGGCTGCCCAGGAGCGGGTGAACAGCGCCGCGGCAAAGGATTCCCAGGCGGATCTGGACGCGCTGAAGGCCAGCCTGGAAAAGGCGAAGGCTGAGTTTGAGGCCGCGAAGAAGGCCGTAGAGGATGCGGCGGAGAACAAGGAAAAGGCCGACCAGGCCAAGGCCGAGGCCGACCAAAACGCCGCCGATGCGGCGCAGCGGGTGCAAGACGCCATTGACAGCATGAACGACACGGGCAACGCCGGCGATGATATCATCGCGGATAGTGGCGCCGGCGACAACGGCGCCACCATTACCATTGAGGACGTGGCTGTGCCTCTGGCCAGCGGCCCGGTGTCCCGCGGGGAGTTCCTGGACTACCTGTGGCGGCATGAGGGGAGCCCCGAGGCGGGCGCGCCCACCTTTGCCGACGTGCCTGCCGGGCATGAGTTTGCCCCGGCCATCGGCTGGGCCCAGGCCAGCGGGCTGGTGTCCGGCTATGGCGACGGTACGTTCCAGCCCGATGAGCTGATCACCGTGTCCGCCGCGCGGGCCGTGCTGGACAGCTTTGCCTGGGTATTCGGCGGCAACGCCGTGGATGCGACCGGCCTGTCCAGCCTGAGCGGCGAGGACGACGAGGCCGTGCTCAACTGCGACGAGGTGCTGGCCGAGTTCTTTGGCGAGGAGAACGCCCCCGCCCAGGGGGACGAGGCGGCGTAAGCGCCGCGCAGCGCCGTGAAAACCAACGCGCAGGACCCCAGGGAGCGATCCCTGGGGCCCTGCGCTGTCCTGGAGGGGAAGGCTGCTGGGGAAATTGCCGCGCCCCGATATAAAGGGCTTGTGCAAATGGGGGAAATGCGCTATAAATATAGTAGCCAAACTGAAAGGAGAACAAGATGAAACCATACGCGGAAATGACCGAAGAGGAGCTGAAAGCCCTGCGCGCGCAGCTGAAGGCCGAATATAAAGAATACCAGGGACGGGGCCTGAGCCTGAACATGGCCAGGGGAAAGCCCTGCATTGAGCAGCTGAACCTGTCCATGGGGATGATGGACGTGCTGAGCAGCAACGACGATCTCACCTGCGAGGACGGCACCGACTGCCGGAATTACGGGGTGCTGGACGGGATCAGGGAGGCAAAGGAGCTGATCGGCGACATGATGGAAAACCCCATCGACAGCATCATCATCTACGGGAATTCCAGCTTGAATGTGATGTACGACACCATTTCCCGCTCCATGACCCATGGCGTCATGGGGAGCACCCCCTGGTGCAGGCTGGACAAGGTGAAATTCCTGTGCCCCGTTCCGGGATACGACCGCCACTTTGCCATTACCCAGTATTTCGGCATTGAGATGATCAACGTGCCCATGACGCCCACCGGCCCGGATATGGATCTGGTGGAGGAGCTGGTGGCCTCCGATGACGCCGTTAAGGGCATCTGGTGCGTGCCCAAATACTCCAACCCCCAGGGCATCTCCTACTCGGACGAGACGGTGCGCCGTTTTGCCCGGCTGAAGCCGGCGGCAAAGGATTTCCGCATTTACTGGGACAACGCTTATGGGGTACATCACCTGTACGACCACGACCAGGATCACTTGATTGAGATTTTGGCGGAGTGCAAGCGGGCGGGGAACCCGGACCTGGTGTATAAATTCGCCTCCACCTCCAAGATCAGCTTTCCCGGCTCGGGGCTTGCGGCCATCGCCACTTCCCCCAACAACATGGAGGACATCAAGATGCAGCTGGCCATTCAGACGATTGGCCACGACAAGGTGAACCAGCTTCGCCATGTGCGCTTTTTCGGCGATATCCACGGCCTGGTGGAGCACATGCGCCGCCATGCGGATATCCTCCGGCCCAAGTTTGAGATCGTCACCGACACCCTGGAGCGCGAGCTGGGCGGCCTGGGGATCGGGACGTGGACGGCGCCCAAGGGGGGATATTTTATCTCCTTTGACTCCCTGGACGGCTGCGCGAAGGAGATTGCGGCCAAGGCGAAAAAGGTGGGCGTGGTGCTCACCGGGGCTGGGGCGACTTATCCCTACGGCAAGGACCCCCATGACAGCAATATCCGCATCGCTCCCACCTACCCGTCCCAGGAGGATCTGCGCACAGCGATGGAGATATTTGCCCTGTGCGTCAAGCTGGCGTCCGTTGACAAGCTGCTGGGAAAGGAAGCGGCCGGCTGATTCTGGCGGCGCATAAAGGGAAAGATGCGCCGAACGGCAGGGCTGAGTAAATCGACAAGGGCAGGGCAGACCGCGATGGTCTGCCCTGCCCTTATTTGGCGGAGTCATTCAAACTCCGTCATCACGTGGCGGTACCGCTTAGGCAGGTGGCTGGATTGGCATTTGGGATTGATCCGCCCCTCAATGGCAATGGTCTGATAATACTTCCGCCACATGGCCCGGAAGGTCTGCTCCTCTGTTCCGGCGGGGTCCATGCGAAAGTCCTCCGCAGGCAGGAGCTTCCAGCGCCCCAGGTGGGAGAGGAACAGCTCGTGATGGGTGCGGTCATAGAGCGCCAGCCGTTCCCCGGAGTACCGTTCTGCAAAATGGGGGGCCAGCAGGGGCAGCACCCGGTTTTTCGGCTCAATCTCGCCCACCAGGAAGCCGTCCAAATCGGAAAAGCGGACAAAGCCCTTCAAATGGTCCCACTCCGTCCACATCTTTGTCAGCGCGAGGTTTACCCTGGCGATCACCGGGTCGCTCAAATCCAGCCGCACCCGGTCCCCCTCCCGGAGCCCCCGGCGGATCAGGGCCAGCAGATCCAGCTCTTTCTCCGGCAGGCAGGTCAAAAATCCCCGGGCGATCATTTTTTGAAATTCAGGGGACACCCGCCTGGCCAGGGCGCTATAGAGCCGTCTGGCCCTGCCTTGGTCTGGGGCAGGCTCCCGCGTCTCCCAGAGCGTCGCGCCGCCGCCGGACAGCAGAAACGCCGCAGGCTCTATGTTACCCTCCATCGCGTCCCAAACGCAGGTCAAAAACCCGGCAAAGGTGCCGTCATACCGATATGCGATCATCATCAGCCCACATTTCCGTCAAACAGGGATAGCTGCTGCCAGCCTTCCCGGCCCGGTTCCGCCTGCTCCAGGCCGGCCAGGCGGCGGTAAACGCTGTCCCGGCCAAACCGCAGGCCGGGCAGCATCCGGCCCGAGCAGGTGATGAAATACTGCGCGCGCTTCATCACAATGCCCAGCCGTTTCAGCCCCTCAAAGGAAACCGGGCCATACCGCCGGGCGGTGACAATCCTTTTTGCCCCCCGGACGCCAATGCCGGGCACCCGCAGGATGGCCTCATAGTCCGCCCGGTTTACGTCCACCGGGAAAAACTCCGGGTGGCGCAGGGCCCAATCGCTCTTAGGGTCCAGGGCGGCGTCGAAGTTGGGATGGCTGTCGTCCAGGATCTCCTGGGCGCTAAAGCCATAAAAACGCATCAGCCAGTCCGCCTGGTACAGCCGGTGCTCCCGCAGAAGGGGGGGCTTGAAGCCGGCCGGGGCAGGCAGGCTTTTGTGCTGGGACACCGGCATATAGGCGGAGAAAAATACGCGTTTCAAGCGGTACTTCCGATAGAGCACGTCTGTCAGGGACAAAATGTGCAGGTCGCTCTCAGGGGTGGCCCCCACGATCATCTGGGTGGACTGCCCCGCCGGGGCAAACCGGGGCGCGTGGCGATAGAGCCTCAGCTCCGCCTTGGACTGGGCCGCCCCGTCCCGGATCTGGGCCATGGGCTTGAGGATGGCGGCTTTGGTTTTGTCGGGGGCCAGCAGCCGGAGGGATGCTTCCGAGGGCAGCTCGATATTGACGCTCAGCCGGTCCGCCAGCAGCCCCAGCTGGTAGGTAAGCCCTGGGTCCGCCCCCGGGATAGCCTTGGCGTGGATGTAGCCGTTGAACCGGTATTCTGTGCGCAGAAGGCGCAGCGTCTCAATCATCCGCTCGGTGGTATAATCGGGACTTTTCAGCACCGCAGAGGACAAAAACAGCCCCTCAATGTAGTTTCTCCGATAAAATTGTATGGTCAGCTCCGCCAGCTCCCGCGGGGTGAAGGCCGACCGGGGCACGTCGTTGGAGCGGCGGTTGACGCAATAGGCGCAGTCGTAGCAGCAGTGGTTGGTATAGAGCACCTTCAGCAGGGAGACGCACCGCCCGTCGGCGGAAAAGGTGTGGCAGCAGCCGGAATTGGTGGCGGTGCCAATACTCCCCAGCTTCCCGCCCCGGACCACCCCGCTGGAGGTGCAGGCGGCATCATATTTGGCGGCGTCGGCCAGAATTGTCAGCTTGTCCATGACCTCCACAGAATTTACCTCCCGGCGAGTGGTCGTCCCACAAAAATCAAACGTTTGTCCCTCTTATTATAGTACAAACGATTGATTTGTCAAGCTCTATTTTTGTGCCGAACAGGAAAATGGAGAGATGGGTTTTTGCCGGTCAATAAGGGGGCGGTGTCCGGCTTAATGGCATCGGACATTTTGGTTGACAACGTAAACCAGCCGTGCTATCATAGGACTACAATGTAAACTAAACGGGGAGGAATAAATATGGAAGCCAAAAAGGATACGGCGGGCGTCAAGCTCACCTCCAGCGAGTGGAGCGTGCTCACTTGCCTGTGGGAGGACAGCCCCCGCACGGTGATGCAGCTGGTGGCGGCGCTGGGGGAGCAGGTGGGCTGGGCCAAGAGCACCACCATCACCACCCTTCGCCGGATGGAGGAAAAGGGCTTGCTCCGGGTGGAGCCGGGGGCCCGCGGCAAGCTGTACGCCCCGGCGGTGGAGCGGGAGCGGGCCGTCACCGCCGAGACCCATAGCTTTTTGGACCGGGTGTATCAGGGCAGCGTAGGAATGATGATGAGCGCCATGGCCAAACGCCAGGAGCTGTCCCGGGACGAGGTGGCCGAGCTGCGCTCCATCCTGGATCAGATTGAAAGGGGGGGAAAGATATGACGCTGATGCTGCTGGAGTGGGTGTTTACCTCCATATTTCTCATTTCCGTGGTGCTGGCCCTGCGCTTCGCGCTGGGAAAGCGCATCAGCGCCCGTATGCGCTACGCGCTGTGGGCGGTGGTGCTGGTGCGGCTGCTGGTGCCGGTGCAGCTGTTCACCTCCCCCATTGCCGGAGTGTGGGTATTCACCGAGACCCGCATGGAACAGGGCGTGGCGGACCTGCCCCCGGCGCTCACCGCGCCCGCTGCGGACACCGCCCCGGAAGACGGGATAACCGGCCTGCCTGTCACGGAGCTGACGCCGGGAATGGCGCCAACCCTCCCCGGCCCTCCCGCGCCGCCGGACGCGCCGGAGCCCCCTGCCGCCCCTGATTTTACCAAGGCCCCGGCCTGGCTGGGCTGGGCCTGGCTGGGGGGAAGCGGATTGGCGGCGCTTGTGCTGCTGCTGTCCAATCTGCGCTTTTATGGGAAGCTGCGCCGGAGGCGGATCCTCTTGGAGGGAGCGGACTGCCCGCTGGCGGTGTATGAGGCGGCGGGGCTGCCCTCCCCCTGCCTGTTCGGCATTGTCCGCCCGGCGGTATACGTCACCCCTGAGGCTGCGGCGGACCCGGCCATGCTCCGCCACGTGCTGGCCCACGAGTACACCCATTTCCGCCAGGGCGACCACATCTGGAGCCTGCTGCGGTGCGCCGCCCTGGCCGTCCACTGGTGGAATCCTCTGGTGTGGCTGGCGGTGGGGCTGAGCCGGAGGGACGGCGAGCTGGCCTGCGACGAGGGGGCCCTCAAACGTCTGGGGGACGGGGAGCGGGCCGCCTATGGCGGCACCCTGCTGTCCCTGGTCACCGCGCGGCCCGGCCCGGGCGACCTGTTCCGATGCGCCACCACCATGACGGGGGACAAGAAGAGCCTCAAGGAGCGCATCACCCGCATTGCCCAGGCCCCCAGGCGGTGGCTGTGGGCGGCGGTGGCCGTGGTGCTGGCCACGGCGCTGGCCTGCCTGTGCGCGTTTGGGTCGGTGGAGGAGCCGGAAGATGAGCTTGTCTGGCCCTACGGCACAAGCGAGATGACGTATGTCCGGGACGCGGGCGGCTTTGGCGGGGACTTTACCATCACGCTGCGGCAGGACGGCAGCTTTGAATACTACGAGGGCTTTCTGAGCAGCTACATCGGCAGTGGGACCTGGACCCGGGAGGACGGCGTGATCTGCCTGGCCGACGAGGTGCTGAAGGACAGCGCAGGGATACGGCGCCACTATTTCACGCTGGAGGACGGCGATCTGATCTTCCGAGCGGAGGGGTCCGCAGCGTTTATGTACTTGGATGTGGAGGACGGAGAGCGGTTTTCCCGCCGGGCGGATGAAACGGACGATCTGCGCTTTGCCATCCGGGCAGACGGCAATGTGGCTATCTCCAACGCGGCGGGCGGCCTGGCGCTGGGGGAGGACACCTACTGGCACCCGGCCTATGACGTGGCCCACCCCATTCCCTGGCTGGCCCTGGAGAACCCGCCGTACATCGCCGGGAACCTGGAGGCGTGGTGGTGGGACGACGATGGCCGCACGTCGGTGATGGTGAGCACCGCGCCCACGGCGTACAAGTTCAGCGGCGAAGACCCCAATACCGGCTACTGGACCTTTATTGTGGACCTTTCGGATGGGACAGGGGTGGTCACCGAGATGAAGTCCATGGCCAGCACGCCCGCGAAGACCAGTTCGGACGCCAAACTGCGCCTCTACCCCGAGTCCATCTCCGACGAGGAGGCCGTGGCCGTGGGCCGGCTGGCCGCCCGGCTGATGACCGCGGCGGAGGAGTGGTATAACAACCACAAGACCCCGGAGGTGGAGACCGCTTTTGACACTGCCGGAGTGCCCCAGGATGTGCTGGACGCCGCCAAAGCCCATGCGGCCGCCCAGTTCCAGGCCGACGTGCCCGGGGGCGTGCTCACCACCTGGGGCGAGAGCTACAACGAGGAGACGGAGCGGTGGGAGCCGGCGCTGCTGGCCAAGGCGGTGCCCTTTGACCGGGTGCGCATCAAGAGCATGGAAGGACCATACCTTTACACCGTGCAGGCCGGCGGCGAGGAGGTGGAGACGGAGATTTGGCGGCTGATCTGCGAGTACCACACCACCGAGCCGGAATTCGCGGTGAACCTGCTGGCCGGGGGAATGAGCATGGACGGCGGGGGCTGGATGAACTTTTACGGCAGCGGGCTGAGCTACCTCATTTTCACCGGCGAAGGGGACAGCAGGACGGCCACCCCCCTCTGGATCCAGGCCGAGATCGGGTCGGTGGGCTTCCGCAACGCCGTGCTTGACGCCCTGGAAGCGGTGGGCTTAAGCGCGGATGAGCGCTATGAGAACGCGGACAGCATCTACGGCGAAGACGGTGGGATGCGCGCCACCGACCTGGACCGGGACGGCGTGCCGGAGCGGGTCCAGATATGCGACATCGTGGCGGACGGCAGGGCGGTGGGCCAAAGGGTGGAGCTCTGGGAGGGGGAGAATCTGCTCTTTTCCGAAGAGGGATATTTCGTCCACCCGGGCTATAACGCCCTGTTCCTGTGCAAGGAGTACGGCAGGGAGTACCTGCTGCGCTATCACCCCACCATGTACCAGGGGAGGTGCAGCTATTCCTTCCAGCTGTTTACCCTGTCCCAAACCGGGGAGGAGATCACCGCCCGGGAGGGGACAGTGGAGTTTGATATCAACTTCCAGTCCACGCTCCACGAAAAATTCTTCCCTGAGGGCATCGCCGACTTTATGGACGTTGTGAACACCCTGCTGTCGGGCAGCGTGCAGCTGCTCAACACCGACGAGTACCTGGCGGATACCTTTGAAAAGGAGGGGCGGCTGTACGACAGCCTGTGGTGGCTGGATGCCTCTTCCGAGGAGGGGTTTGTCCGCGACCCGGCCAAGTCCCTGCGGGAAAACCTGCTGGCCTTCCAGGCAGCCATGGAGAGGCAGTGACAGGCCGGAGAGCCGGGGAGGGCGGCGGCCTTCAAACCGGCGGCGCGGGGCAGGCGGAGGCCGCACCGTTTGAATAAGCCTGCGGGCTGCAGGGAAAAATGAATGAAAATTTTTCGGGCTTTCAGATGCGGATTCCGTGGGGCGCTTTTGAATGGCCAGGGCCG
>OFFJ01002220.1_pt1 | contig 12700 bp, 10 predicted proteins | sample 1521261 | NCBI WGS metagenome assembly OFFJ01 (sample SAMEA3504122, study PRJEB24116) | mouse gut metagenome | biome: mouse gut; feature: mouse-associated habitat; material: faeces | place: Denmark | collected 2011 | reverse complement strand
CGGTGACATTCTGATAGTTAAAAATACAATCATCATAATGATTTCAGTCCAAATGACAGACATAAAACAAAACCAACTACAATCTATCACATAAAAACGGCCTATCCAGAAAGAGCTTCCAGATTTGTAAAAGGTATATTAGCCTACTTTTAAAGTATCCCCTCGAAGAAAATTCCCTTGTATTTTGTAATGTTAAATAATTCATTGTGATGATCTGTCCAATTCATTGTGATGAGTACCTGGAGTCATTGTGATGACTTCCACAAGGTATTGTGATGATAGGGAAGAATCATTGCAATGAATTTGTGTAAAGGTGGAAATGAGGGTAGGAAATGATGGTGAAAGATGTGATTTTCTTTCTAAAACATGCTTTTTTAGAGATAGTGCAGTTAGCGAAAACCGCGAAAACCGAACAATCTGCAAGCCGGGAATGTTTATCTTTATCTTTTTGATTAATAACGATAAAGAAGGAAAAAGTTATGAGAAATAAAGATTTTTGCATACTGATGCTCGAGCAGGAAAAGCAGAAGCGCAGTAATGGGGATGAAAGCACGGCCGATCTGTATCGTGCTACCCGAAATCATTTTGCAGCATTCATTCGTGAGGGAGGAAAGAGCGGGTTGCTGGGAGATGTGACGCAGGATGTTGTACAGGAATTTGTTTTGTACTTGAAAGGAAAGAAACTGCGTGTAAATTCGGTGAATAGTTATATTAGTAATCTACGGGCGATGTACAACCGTGCTTGCCGGGGTTGGAAAGGGCGGCCTGAGGAACGGCCGTTCGAGGGGATGCAGTTGCAACGGGAGGAGACTGTTAAACGGGCAGTCCCGGTGGAAGTGATCAAGCAGATGGCTGCACTTGATCTGGAAGAGGAACCGGAGAAAAAGCTGGCGGTGGATATGGCCCTGTTTTCTTTTTTGGCTTGCGGTATGCCTTTTGCGGATATCGTTCGTCTAGGAGGGGAGAACCTGGTTGAAGAAGGAAAAGTGTTGTCGTATCGCCGGCAAAAAACAGGTGCACTGATCGAGATGGAAGTTTCGGAGCCTATGCAGTTACTGATAGATCGTTACAGGCGGGCGGATTCCAAATATCTTTTTCCAGTGTTACAGGAGGGAGCCACACATGAACAGTATAAACAATGTCTGGCACAGGAAAATCAATATCTGGCAGATGTACAGGTCTTATTGGGTTTATCTGCAAAGCTGACGACCTATGTTTTCCGTCATAGCTGGGCATCTGCGGCTTATCATCTTGGGATACCGATCGCTATCATTAGCCAAGCCCTAGGGCATTCTTCCGAGAAAATGACACGCATTTACTTGTCTGCATTTGATGCAGGTAAGGTAGGAGAAGCAAATAAAAGGGTTTCTGAAGGTGTGAAGGAACTGATGGCTGCATAAATTATCCTTATTTATATAATAAGGTAATTCCCTCTCTTTTTGTTTGATATCCAAGCCTTTACAACTTGTGGATTTCGCAAAAGAGTTTGAATACTCTGCAAACATAGGAAGAATCTTATGGAAAAACAAAGCTTTTGGGTAAAATCCTAAAAAAAACATATAGAATTTGTATTAATTAACCTAGTTTCCTGCTTGTGACCTTTAAATCATAATTTTCAAAGAATAAGACATAAGGCGGGTGAAGACTGCTGTCTTATTAATATCCGTTTGAAAAAAACTGTTATCATTTTTACATGTTTTTACTCCACAAAATATTGAAATAAGACATCAATCCAAAATATCCCAGGGGCAAAACTCATTAAATCCCCCTTAAAACCGAGGTGTTTTTCTCCTATTGCCTTATTATATAAATAAGGAAGCTATTTAGAGGTTAAACGGATAATCAAAGGCTAGTATTGATATAATATATGTATAGGATAAAAATACCATATTGTCAAATCCCGTTGAAACGGATTTTTCTGTTGCTGGTTTACTGTTTGCTAAAAACAGGTATGACTGCGCAGACAACGACTTATCATAAGGCGGAGTCCTTTTTATTCTCTTTCAGGGAGAACAGCGATATGTTCCTGGCAGATTATGGCGACAATGCTTACCAACTGGAACGGATGGGGCGATTACTCGATGCTTCCCGCAATCGTTTGCTGAAAGGCAACTCCCACCTTTTAATCGTTTCGCATGTGGATGCCTACGGTGGTAAAGAAGAGTCGGTGATCAACGAAGCTTCCCTGCGCGCGAACCGTATCCGTGCCTATCTGAAGGTCCGTTTCGATATTCCTCACGAATGTGTTGCTTTTTATATCGACCGTAGCGGTAGTTATCGTGACCGGGTGCATGTGTATGAGGTGTATAAACCACTTCCGTGGTTTGCCAATACCTCGATCCATTACAGTGAGAGCCGTTACCCGGTTGCGATAAAAGCGGCGATCGACCGATATGGTGTCGTTCCTTATGTCGACCTGTACCGCCGTGGAGAGAAGGGAGGTTATGACCGTGAAGTGTATCGTATAGACGATCCTCTTTTTGACCGGACGGAACTGGAAGATTACCGGCTGGCATCGGTAGCGGATACCCTGCGGGTAAAAACAGAGCGTAAGATAATTGTACCGGAAGAAACAAGAGCGACACTGGTGGAACAGCCAGTCGTTGTAGGGAAAGCGGAACGCAAAGCTGCATATCTTGCCATTAAAACCAATCTGCTTCCGTGGTGTACAGTAGTCCCTTCGGTGCGTCTGGGAACCGGTGAAACAAAGATAGAAACCGGGTCTTTCATGCCGAATCTGGCACTGGAATACTTTTTTGCCGACCGTTGGTCGATCGCCGTATCAGGCATGTATTCCGATTTCTCTTATAAGAATAAGGTACGCGACCACTGGTCTGTCTCTTCTTTTTCCATCGAACCCCGTGTGTGGCCATTGCGTCCGGGTGAGTTTGTATGGCTTAATACCGGATTGTTCGGCGAGTACGGCGATTTTGACATACGAGGCAGTGCGATCGATCCGGATAAGGATATTCTCTATGGTCGGACCGGTCGTTTCCGGACGGCAGGTGCCAGTGTTGGTTGTCTGATTCTTTTCGGGAAAGGTTTCTGTATGGAGGCTGGGGTACGGGCAGGTTATCGTTCGGTGTCGGAGGGAAAGAAATACCGTTATGATAAAATGGACGATAAGAATTATCTGGAAACCCGTTTTTCGTCGACAGGTTTTATGATTGGGTTGAATGTCTGCTTGGTATATCGTTTTCAAATCAGATAAGGAAAGGAGAGAATATGGGTAAACATAAAAACAATAGAATAAAGAAATGGGTAATATGCCTGGTCGGCGCCCTGGCCTTGGCGGCATGTACCTATCATACGCCGGATGAAGACTGGGAGAAAAATGGGAGGGTGCGCTTGCTTCTCGATTGGCAAACCCGGGCACAGCCTTCGGTTATGACTTACCATTTCTATAAAGATGGAACAGGCAGTCTCGTTGTGCGACGTGGGGATGCTTGGGGATATGAAGGAACACTTCCGTCGGGATATTATAAAGTGGTTGTTTGTAATACCGACTGTGAGAATGTTTTGCTGGAGACGGAAAACGGATATGACGGGGCTTGTGGGAGGGCCCGGCAGGTATCTTCCCTGAAATCGTCACCGGTCTTGATCGCACAACCGGGTAATTTGTACAGTACCGGTTGTGAACAAATCGATATTGGGGGCGAAGAAATTGCAGTACGGGAGTTAAGTCCCGCCAGTCTGGTTCGCAGGCTGGAGCTGAATATAAAGATCACAAGCGGAGAGACGGGTGAGGTGGCTCAATGTGAAAAACTGACCGGGCGGCTCACCGGTCTATCTCCGGGCGTATATCTTTCAAGTGGCAAACCTTTTTCCGGTACGTCTGCCTTTATGGTATTCGAGCCTGAGTTAGCCTCTTCCGGGGTGTATAGCACGATACAGAATTTATTCAACCTGCCGGAAAAGGGTGCTGGTTGCAGTCCGGTCAGTCTCCTGTTGGATATGGAACTGGCGGACGGAATAGAAGGTTCCACGTCGATCGATATTACAGAAGAGATCGGTAACGCATTCATAGAGAACACGTTTTCGGTGATACTCGACCTGACGGTCAAGTACGACGAAATAAACGGCTTGACTGTCTTGCTGGCGGAATGGAAAAAAGGAAATGAGGGTTCGGGCGTTGTCGATCCCTGAAAAAGAATAACAATTAAACACTGGTATGATATGAGAACAAATGGATTTTTTATAACAAGTATGTTGGCTGTCGCTTTTCTGGCGGGTTGTACCAACACAGAAGAGCCGGTGACGGCAAATAGTGAAGAAGCGATCCGCATAACGGCGGGTATCGGAGAAACTACCCGTGCGGTAATAGATGCCGGTTATGGCGCAGATCTGAATGTGTCGTTTGCCCGGATCGATAACCAGCCCGCAGGGATGAACTGGAATACACCGTCGATCGATGCCATCCGTACCGGTGGTGCAGGTAATACAGCGATTACTTTCAAGCAGGAACAAAACTATCTGGCGGCAAACGGAGTGTCGGCCCTGATCGGCTACTATCCCCGCAAGACTCCGGAAGCAGGGACGGCCAATCCGTTACGTGTCGTTTACACGATTACCGGAGATGAAGATATTATGGCAACGGAGATACAGACGGGATGGTTGACCGCCCCATTCAAAGTATTCACCTTTAACCACCTGCTTACCCAGTTACAATTCATTTGCGTGGGTTCTGCGGAAGCCATTGTCAAATGGACGGCAGTCACTTCCATAACGGTAAAAAATGTAACCACCGAATTGACACTTTCGCTCGATAAAACGACGGGGGCCGGTTTAACGGCTACCGGTGTTGCCAACAAGAGTTTGTTGGTAAAGAACTGTCCGGTGGCTGTCTCGGTTGTCGGTCAGGCTACTCCCCGGACCGGTTACCTGATGCTTTATCCGGTAGCGGAGATGGGAACGGTTGCGGCTGCGATCGACCTGGAAGTGAAAGCTACTTACGGCGGAGAGGTAAAAACACTGCCTGTTTCTATAACGAATATTGATGGTGGGGTACAGGCGGGACAATCTCACCTGATCACGCTCACCTTTGCGGAGGACGGTACGATCATAGCAGAGGCCGGTATTGCCGTCTGGCAGCCGGGTAATGACGGAAGTTCCATTATAACCCCCGGAGAATAATAAAAAATCGAATAGTAATAGAATGAATAAACCGATAGTCATAGCAACCGTCGCTATCCTTTCAGGTATCACCGCCTGTTCGGACAGCAATCCTACACCGCAGTTAGTTCCTGAAACGGTGGTCAATCTGGAAGGGGCGATCGGCTTGTCTACCCGCGTTGTAATCGATTCCGGTTATGAAACGGATCTGGATATCTGTTTTGTGCGTCAGGATGAAACAGGTAATACCTACGGTGCGTGGAGCCTGTACAAAGCTGTCCGTAGCGGAGGGGCAGGGAACCGTCCGATCCGGTTTGAGAGACCTCAGTTATATCCGGCTGATGGAAGCCATATCCGCCTGCACGGTTATTATCCGGTGGAGAATGAGGTCGATCCGGTAACAGGTAAGGTGATTTTTACTTTAGACGGGATGACGGATATCATGGCAACGGGATGCCTTTCTGCAACCGCTTATGCTCCTGTGAGGACCTGCCTGTTCCGTCATTTGCTGACACAGGTCGGGTTGGTTTGCTATAGCGACCGGGCGGTGCTGTGGGGAGAGATCGTAAAGATCGAAGCAGTGGGAGTCCATACCCGTCAGGAGCTCGATTGTACAGATGAGTCTCCCAGGTTGACGGATGTATCTTCCGCTGAAGTAATAAAAAATGTGATCGTGCAAGGGATAAACGGATTATCTCTCCCGCAGGTGGATGAAGGGGATGGACTGCTCGATGCGCAAGGATATATCCTGCTTCCTGCATCGCTGCCTGTAGGGACGGACGGGAATCCGCTCCGGTTGGAGATAACCACGACGAAAGACGGAAGAGGGAATGAGATAGAAATGGTAACTCCTGTATCGATTACCGTAGAAGATGGTTTTCTGGTTGGCAAACGACATGTCGTTTCGCTTTTTTTCACAACGGGTACCCGTATACAAACATCTTTTGTCGGCGTAGAACCCTGGACGGATCACGATGCCGGTGAATTACCCATCTGAAAGGATGACTAGTGTAATTAAGTATGATTTTTTATAATGTATAATTAAAAAACAAACGAAAATGAAAACAACAACAATGTGGGTTATAGCTATAGCCCTGGTGGCAGCAACAGGTTGCTCGGAAACAGAAACGGAAGTGATCGATTCCGGCGGCGACGATCAGGTAGCTTTAGGTATTTCACCTAATCTGAAGGTGGAAGCCGGAACCAGATCGGCAACTAAATCGGTCGTGAGCGGTGACCTTATTACCTATGCCGATTATACGACTGAAGCTCCGGGATTAGGCGTATTGATAACGAATAAGGCTGTAAATGGCTGGTATGCACCTGATGGAACGGACTATACCGGCCACCATGTATGGTATATGGGTGATGAAAGGGGAGCGAATTGGATCTCCATACAAGCAAAAGGAGCCACTTTTGCGGATACGAACGAGTCTCCTTATTATCTGACGAAGAATATAGGTAGAGTATATGCTTATTATCCGTATGATGCAACTATAACCAATACTCTTACAAATGTAAATGCGGAAGCCGACCTTAAAATACCCGTAAAGGTTTTGAGTAGCGGTGAGATAGACGCACAGAGAAATAATGCGAAGAAGTATTGGAACGCGGGTGCATGGGCATCTACAGCGAGGACTGACCTGGTCAATCTCAGTTTGCCGACAGAAAAAGACTACCTGTATTTTGCTGCGGATGGCGGACGCTATGTAAATAACGGACGTGCCGACGGATTTTCGCCTATGACACCGGAGGATGAACCTAATAATCTGGATATGGATAATCCCGGTTACAAGATCAACCTGGATATGAAACATGCGATGGCGATGGTCTCTTTCCGAGTGTACGATGGCGGACGTTTAAGCGGTAATAATGTAAATTTTACGAAATTTACTATTAAGAATCATATCAGTGGTGCAAATCTGTTCAAGACCGGTGACGGAAAAATGTCTTTGACGGACGGTGCTATAACAGAGACGGTTACAACGACGGGGTTGAGTCGTACGATCACCAATTATGTCCTGATGCGGCAAGTGGAATCAGGAGAAGGACAGTATGCCTTTATACAGACCGGGACCCCGACCAGCGGGATAAATGGCAAGACTGTATCCAAGTCGGTCAGTGCTATTGTGTATCCTGTCGATTTCGGTGAAAATGAAATCGACCTGGAGATCACGCTTCAAGAAGGTAATAATACTCCCGTCGTGTATCCCGTAACGCTGACCGGTAATCAATGGGAACCCAACAACAATTACATCTATACACTTTCTGCAGGGCGTAACAAACTCACGGTGATGGATGTCAGTGTTGAAGCCTGGGCGGACAACGAACAGGACGAAATACCTCTGTAATCATACATAAAAACAAAGCCCATGAAACAATTCATATATACACTTTCGACAGTTGTTTTCTTCCTGCTGGCTAACGCTTGTACGGAGGCCACGATCTTTATGGGCGACGGGGGAAACGAAGGCAAAGGCGATATGGAGGAGGGTGTTCCTTTGAACGTAAAGAATCTGGGCTTATCGGTCGAGATAGAATCGAGAAGTATCACAACGGGAGGGGCGGTAGCTAGTCCCGTGAACCCCAATCCGCTTATGCAGGTAGGAGTTTCGGTTACGAAAGCGAATGGTTCCGCCTATGCCAGCGGTATTCGTACACAGGTGTTTGTTTATAATGCAGCAGCTGTTTCGCCTGGTTGGGAGTTAGCGGAGGGTGAGGAGAGGCTTTTGTTGTTTTCGGAGAAAGGAACCGTATACGGATATGCTCCGACAGAGAAAAGCGTGTCTTTGTCAGGAACACCGAAAGTACCTGTCATGAGTGGTGTAAAGGTACTGGATAAACAGAAGTTTTATTTTAGCGACACCAGTGATTCGGTAGATGCATCGGCCGATATACAGTGGGAAACCGATCAGGATGATTATCTGTATTGTAAAGTGCCCGTAGAGGTAGACCGCTGGCATCCGGAGGTTTCTTTGACGATGAATCATGCATTGGCAAAAGTGAGTTTCCGTGTGCTGGAAGCGGAGGGTGGTTCGGAGTTTGCCGGTAGTCGGGTGAAGAAGGTCGTGTTGAAAAGTAACGGAGGTTTTAAAAAGTCGACTTCCGCGAAGCTGAACCTGGCAACGGGGGAATTGGGAGGAACGATGGCGACAGTGGGTGAGTTGTGGTTTACAGCAGACGGCGACCAGCGAAGAGTTGGAACGGGGGTTGGTGCTGGTGAGGATGATATCCGTAAGGTTGCCATACAGGCTTTCGGGATGGTTATACCGGTGGCGGATGTCCCTGTGACGTTGGAGCTGACGCTTGACAATGGTTCTGTTTTTACGATGGCTCCGGCGACAGGCGGCGATGTAAGTACATTTATTGCCAACTGGTTGAAGGGGAACAATTATATCTACAACATCCAGCTATCTCCGCAAGGTATCAGTATTACTAATGTTGAAGTAGCTGGTTGGGCAGAGGGCGGTGCAACGGATGTTCCTGTGGAATAGTGAAACAAAATAATGCGAAAGACGAAATAAAATGGAACGGAATCGAGTACAGTTATATCTGTTATACTTGTTGTGGCTACTGGCTGGTATATTGCTGGTTGGGTGTACGGCGGAACCGGTAGAGGAGATCGTACCGGAAGAGAGCCAGCCGGTAGCCCTTAGTTTCGGCAAGCCCAATTTGGGCGTGCCGGAACTCCTGACCCGTGCCGGAGAGGTTGCCACCCCACCTCCAACGCCTTTGCCAGCCGGGGCAACTGTACGTATCGGGGCTTATTTCACCGGTAATGTAGGAGATGTGCCGGCAGAGGCTTCCTTCTCTACGGTAGCCCCCTCGTTTGAAGCAACCTACGTGGTAGGGGATGACGGCAGTTTATCCCCTTGCTGCGTGAATGGGAACGGAGAGCAAACGGAGGGTACAGCCAAGGGTTTGATTGTCAGGAACGGTATATACGATTTCTATGCCGTCTCCCCGGCACGGCCGCTATTGCAAGGGAATGACGGTTTCTATAGGGTAACCGGTATTCCCCACAAAGAGGATGTAATGACCTCTTTTGTTCGTGGTGTGGCTGTGACGAAGATTGCCAGACAAGTGACACTCCGAACTTTTAGCAGGAAATGTGCGATGTTGGTATTCAATGTGGCCCCTTCACCCGGTAATGCTCTTCCTTTTGATCACTTATACGGAACTTCTCTTGTAATAAGAAATATATCGTCTTCGGGGGCTGTCCTGCTGGCAGGTACGGATACGGGTATTCTTCCTACGGGAGGCGGTACCGAGGCGAATGCGGAAGTTACATTTACTACAGAAGAATTTGAACCGGTCGATCCTGATTCTGATCCGGATAATTGCGGCCTGAACAAAACAAAAGGTGTCGTCCTTCCCAAAGACAACCAACCTTTCGAGGTGGAAATAACCGTGGTAAGAGACGATGAGACAGCGATCCTCAAGGCCACTATCGACCGGAATATCTCTTTCGACGAAGGCAAGCGGTATATTTTTACCCTCGAAGTGAAGAATAATGAAAGTAGTCTGATCATGAAGGTACTCGATTGGAATGCAATAGCTTTCAGAGACGACAATGTGGGAGGCCCCGACACTCCTTATCCCGACCCTGATATCAACGAAGGAATAGGTACAACCGTTACTGTTGCCCGATGGACGGAAATAACCTGGAGCGGTAATGGAAATGTCGGCGGAGATAGTTGAACGAATATAGTTTAAATACGAAATACAATGAAACGAATAAGTAAAACAAGGTTGTTTGTATTGTTGTTTCTGTTGGTGGCAGGTAGTTGTACGGAGACGGATGTGGAAGAAGATGATATTCCGCTTCATGCTCAGAAGGAAGTGGATGCCGGATTTATCCTGAATGTGCAGGCTAACCGGACTCCTGTTACCCGTAGCATCACTTTTACTCCCGACGGCACGACCGAGTCGGATACGCTGGCGGTAGGTACAAATGACTCGATACGAACGAAGGCCGCCGCTCCATTGTCTGAAATGCAGGAAAGCCAGATCGCCAGCCTGTGGGTCGGGCAGTACGATGTAACAACGGGTGAGTGTTTGTTTAACCGGTATATTCCTTCTATGAGCGGTACTACGGTCAATCTGAAACTGAAACAGAGTCAGAATGGTAGCAGGAGTCGTGTCTATTTCGTGTCGAATGCCGGTGATCTGGAGGAGATAACTACTGAAGCGATCTTGAAAAAACATACGTTGGCTTATTCTTCTACGCCTGAGGGGTTGCCTGACAATAATTTATGTAAAATGATGGGATACTGGGAGGGGGAAGTGACGGCTGGTGGCATAAGGGATATAAGAGTGGAACTAACCCGCCTTGTTGCAACGATTACGTTTACTTATTCGACAGGTGCTGATTTTACATTCAAGCCTGCTTCTATTATATTGAAGAATGTCCCGACCATATCGCAGGTGGAAGCGCCAACGGAGCAGTTGAAAACAGAGGAGATCGATTATAAAACATATACGGGTACGGCTAACCAGGGAGGCGCTACCATTTATTGGTATTTGCCGGAGAATATGGCGGGTACTGTCAGTGAAGCAAACGCTGTCGATTCGGAGAAAAAGAAGACTGGTCAGGGGGTGACGAATGCAACCTGTATCGAGCTGACAGGAACAGCCGTACAAGGAGGTGTGACGTATGGGGATGTAACTTTCCGTTTTTATCCGGGTAGTGATAAAAACAATTACGATATCGTGCGTAACTCCCGTTACACGATGGACGTAACTTTGATAGGTCTAGATATTTCCGATGAACGCATTACCGTCGGTGAGATACCTCCTATTGAAGTCGATTCTACTAAAATGCCTGCTAAAAAAGGGGGAGAGAAAGAGATACAGATCACAGCTCGTCCGGGTCAGCCGTGGGAGTTCAGTATGCCTGATTGGTTATCCGCCTTGTTGGACGGTCAGAATATACCTTCGAGTGCCACTATTAGGCATCAGGGGCCTGCCAATGTTATATTTAGAGCTATGGAAGCAAACCCAAGAGCAGAAAGCAGGTCTTTTTCTTTTAATATTGAAGTTAATGGAGTCGATCAGGAGATAAAGATCGTTCAGGCAGGTTCTACCCTGACAAAAGGGGATGATATCTCACTGGATGCAGAAGCTGGTTCTGAAGGGGCTTCTTCTTTTACAGCAACCGAGGGGTTGCAGTGGTTAGCTTCCCTAAGCGGTGGTGACTGGCTGAATTGGACCAATTCAGCATCAGCCGGTCCTGAAGCACCGGCTGATGCACAACCGTTAAAAGTAAAGTCTACTACCAGTAATCCATTTACCTGGGTGCGTAGTGGTAAAATAACGGTGAAAGCCGGAGCCTCGGTGGGAGACGTTGATTATACAAATTTGATTCAGGAAATAAAAGTTTTACAAATGGGTTCTATTGTGACCGGATCAACCGTAAATATGAATGCAGAAGCTGTAAAAAATCAGGCATCAACCTTTACTGCCACAGCAAATTTGGACTGGGCAGCTAATGTAACGAATGGTAATTGGATTTCACTCACCGGAACAACATCGGGTTATCCGACCACCGGAGATTTACAGTACATAACTTTTGATGTTTCTGTTAATCCGTCTTCAACTCAACGAAGTGGTGAAATTGTTGTTCGTGCGGGAGATGAGACTGATGGTCCGACGGGAACAATTACGGTAAATCAGCGTGGTTCCTCTTTTGAGGCTACTGGTGCGACTACGATAATAGATGCGGAGGCCACTAGCAGTGTCACCGGTTCAATAACGGCGACTACAGGTTTGGAATGGACTATATCTCCCGAAACAAGTAATGGAATAACTGTGAGTCCAATCGAAGGTTCGGGTAATGCTACGTTAACGTTTACAGCTTCTGACAATACTAACTCTACAGCTGTTGAGCGTACAGGCTCATTTACAGTGACAGTTACGGAGAGTCCGGCACGCACAGTGATGGTTACGGCTAAGCAAACGGTCCCGGCTTATGTTGGAAATTTACAGGTTTGTAAGACAAACGAAGCAAATGCTACTTGGAGTGCAGCATATACAAGCTGTAATAATTCTACAAAAGAGGGTAAGAGTGATTGGTTTATGCCTTCTTTGGCTCAGTTGGGAACTGTGTGTAGTAATAAAGCTTCATTACAAGCTGTGAGCGGCTTCGAGCCGATTGGAGGAGGCATTTGGTACTGGAGTTCAGATGCTGCCGGTAGTGGTTTCCACTGGATGACGCGCATGAGCGATTGCGATCAATACTACGCTAACGACAACACCCCTACCTTTATTCGCTGTGTTAGGTATAAGTAGGTATACCCTGCAAACTTGGCTAAAGATGATGGAGTGACAACTGAGGTTTGGAAGGTGTTAGAATACCTTTTTAATGGCAACTTAACAATACAAATAAAAAAACATTTAAAACATATATTATGAACAAAGCAGATTTAGTAAATGAACTAGCGGCGAAGCTGAATATCCCACAGTACCAGTCTCGTCAATTTCTCAATGCTTTCCAGGAAGTGTTGACAGAAACATTGAAACGGGGGCCTATAGTCCTTCAAGGATTCGGGACATTTGAGCCTTGGAATCAGAAAGAGCGGCAGGGGCG
>OFFJ01002219.1_pt1 | contig 12703 bp, 11 predicted proteins | sample 1521261 | NCBI WGS metagenome assembly OFFJ01 (sample SAMEA3504122, study PRJEB24116) | mouse gut metagenome | biome: mouse gut; feature: mouse-associated habitat; material: faeces | place: Denmark | collected 2011 | reverse complement strand
CTATCATAGTATTGCTTTGATATCCAAATCAAGATTATGAAAAAATAAGGAGGAGTACGACAAATGGCTACAAGTAAAAAAATTAAATTCTGGGAACTTGTATTAATGAATGTTTCCGCAATCTACGGCATACGCTGGATTTCAAGGTCTACTGCTGAAAGCTTCGGACTTGGTCTTGCCGGTATCCCTTCCTGGGTCATCTTCATGTTTCTGTGTTTTGTCCCGCAGGCTCTTATGTGTGCGGAGCTTGCCGCTGCATATACGTCTGACGGAAGCCTTGGTGAGTGGGTTAAGATTGCATTTGGAACAAAGTATGGTTTTCTGATCTCATGGCTGAACTGGACCGCAAAGCTCTTCTGGTTCGCTTCTTTCCTTACATTCATGTCCATCAATCTTTCCTATATGGTAGGCAACCCCTCCCTTGCAGACAGCAAGATATTCGTACTGTTCTTATCACTCGCTGTCATATGGGCGCTGTCTATATTCAGCATGAAGGGAATGACCTTTGGAAAGCTGTTCACAAATGTCGGTTCTTTAGGTTCTACCATACCGACGATCTTCCTGATCGGCATGGCATTCCTTGCGATCGTCGTACTAAAAAAGGCGCCAAGCGCTTCTGTCTACACAGTAACTTCCATGACCCCCAAGCTGAATGGCAACTCGCTGGTTGCTATTTCCAGCATTATATTTGCTTACACAGGAGCTGAAATTTCTGCCACTTATGTAACTGAGATGGAGAATCCGAAGAAGAATTTTCCGAAAGCGATCATTACCGCTGCTATCTTAATCTGTATACTATATGTATGTGGTTCCGTTGCTATTACAAGTCTGCTGCCGACCTCAGAGATTCAGGCTTCTACCGGAATCTTGGATTCCCTTGCAAGAGCATGTGAACTCCTTGGCATCCCTAATGTCTTTGTACAGGTCGTTGCGGCCGGTATTACCCTGTCCGTTATCGGCGCACTGATCCTTTACATCGGGTTTCCCATCAAGATATTGTTTGGCAATGCAGAAAAAGGTGTGTTCCCTGAGAAATTTACTGAAAATAATGAGCATGGGATACCAGAAAAAGCAATCATCCTGCAGGCAGTGATCATCTCTGTCCTCTTGGCTGCTGTTGCGCTGCTTCCAGGCGTTGATGTCATCTATAACGTACTTGTAACAATGACTGCTCTTACATCATTATTTCCATATGTACTCTTATATCTTGCATATATTAAGATCAAGAAGCAGAAAAAAGATGATGAAAATCTGTATCAGATGACCAAAAGTAAGAGTTTCGGCATCGCCGTCGGATGGTTCGAGCTGATCGTATGCATACTCTCTATCGCCGCTTCCGCTTTTCCTGTTATGGGAACTTTTCACGACAACGTCGTCTATGAAGTCGAGATGATCGGCGGCGGGCTTCTCATTCTGTTATCCGGACTCTATATCTGGAAACGTTCCGGATTAAAAAACACAGTAACGCCTATTGAATAAATAATTTCTGACATACAAAAGCTGTTCTCCAAAGCCATGCTTTAGAAAACAGCTTTTATTCTTTATCAGTAAACTTCATTATCAAAAATGACCTGCAGCCATATCTACAGCAGCATTTTTTCGATCACGTCTCCCATCGCGCTTTTGTAACTTACTTTCTGCACTGCTTCCTTTGTAACAACATCTATGCTCCCAATCTTCACCCCGCCAAGATAATACTCTGCTTCTCCCACCTTCTTTCCCTTTTTCACCGGCGCATTCAGGCTCTTTTTCACAGTAACCTTCCGCTCGATCGTGTTTAAGTCCGCACCGGTAGCATCCACATAGGAAAAAGGTGTTTTCTGCGTCACGGATACATTTTCCTTCACGCCCTGCTTCACCTTGATCGGTTTCACAGGCTTTAACTCACTCTCTGCATACTTCTGACATTTTCCAAAACCATAGTTGAACAGGGTAATCGCATCCTTATTCCGCGCTTTGCTGTCATTTGCCGCCATGATGACTGCGATCAGCTCCATATCGTCCTTCTTGGCTGTGGCAGAGATGCAGAACTTAGCCTTGCTTGTCGAACCGGTCTTAAGTCCTGTGGCGTATTCATAATGCCGGATCAATTTGTTCGTGTTGCTGAGTCCGAACTCCGTCGTTCCCTTTTTGGTCTCATGGGTGATATTCTCCATCCAGATCATGCAATAGTCATGAATCTGCGGATATTTTGTAATCAATTCCTTTGACATAAGCGCGATATCCTTTGCTGTTGTAAGATGTCCGTCCGTATCAAGCCCGTTGCAGTTCTCAAAATGGGTATTCTCCATGCCAAGTCCCTTCGCGCGCTCATTCATCTTTGCCACAAATTCCTCTTCGCTGCCGCAGACAAATTCTGCCATCGCCACACACGCATCATTCGCACTTGCAACGGAAATGCACTTAATCATCGTATCAACCGTCTGCGTCTCTCCCGGCTCTAAAAATACCTGCGAGCCGCCCATGGACGCTGCGTACTCCGAGGTTGTCACCTCATCCTCAAGCTTTATCTTCCCTTCATTCAGCGCATCAAAAATCAAAAGCAGCGTCATAACCTTTGTCACACTGGCCGGAGGTCTCTTCGCATCCGCATCCTTTTCATAGATGACCTGACCTGTAGATGTTTCTATTAAAATAGCAGAAGGCGCTGACACCGTATCCTTCCCGCCAGCTTTTTCCTCCTGCTTCTTCTTTCCTTCTTCCCCTTGTGCCTGTTCTTTGCTTACTTCCTCCTGCTTCTTCTGTTCTTTGCTTATTTCTTCCTGCTGCTGTTCTTCGCCGTCTTCCCCCCGCGTCTGTTTTTTTGCTGCCTCTTCATATTGAATCAGTCTTTCGTAGTCATTACCAAGGCCAATATCCGATGCGATTACCGGAAGCGGTGCACACATTCCGAGAACTGCGCTCAAAAATACACAGATGATCCTCTGCTGCATATGTTTCATTTACAACGCTCCATTATGTACTATTATTATTAATGTAATCGCACGCAACAAAAAATATGACTGAAATTTTTCTAAAAACGCACTCTCTCCCGATCCGGATGTTCTCCTGACCATCCGGTCTGCGGCATCGTGTCGATCCGGTACATATCTTCTTTTGATATCTCAAAAGAGAACAGATCCTGATTCTGCCTCATCCGCTCCGGCGACGAAGATTTCGGAAGAGGGATCACACCTCTCTGCAGGGCATATCTAAGACAAATCTGCGCCGGTGATACACCGTACTTTGAAGCCATCCTAACGATCATGGCATCTTCAAGAACTCTTCCCCGCCCGATCGGACTCCACGCCTGTACCTGAATCTCGTGCTCCTGACAATACTGGACTGCGGCCGCCTGATGATACCCCGGGTGGAACTCAATCTGATCCACCATGGGCTTTATCCGGCAGTTGCCCAAAAGATTCTCTATATGGTGGGGCAGGAAATTACTGAGACCGATCGCCTTTATTTTCCCTTCCTCATAAAGCTTTTCAAGCGCTTTCCATGTCTCTATATCAAGCGCCTTCCACGTCTCACAGTCCGGCTCGGGAAGCGGCCAGTGGATCAGATACAAGTCCAGATAATCCATCCCCAGATTCTCAAGGCTTCTTAAAAAAGCCTCCTTCGCCTCCTCATATCCCATCTCATCCTTCCACATCTTTGACGCGATGAAAAACTCCTCTCGTGGGATACCGCTTTCTCTGACCGCCTGTCCCAGATACTTTTCCGTCCCATAAAAGGAGGCCGTGTCAAAATAACGGTAACCGCTCTCAATAGCCGTTTTCAAAATCTCCACATTGTCTCCCTGAGCAGCCTTATAAGTACCAAAAGCAACACAAGGAATCTTAACACCATTATTCAAAGTGTACGTATCATAAATACTTGTAAGTTTCATACCATATCTCCTTCTCCGATACTAGTATCTCAGCTTTATATTAGATAAAGATACCTCCGCCTTATACCCTTTGGTATGCAACATATACTCCATCCCATTTTTCGCAAGATCTATATGGTTCTGGGGGGCGATCATAATCTCTTCAATGGGAAGATTCTTCTCACTCAGCGGTATCTCGATATAGGGAAGCATAAATCCGTCCTTGGCGCGAAAATACACCTTCGTATCCTTCTGTCTTCTAAATATAAACCGATATTCCTGTTCCTCGGCAAAACCTCCGTTCTTAAAAAACATTGCATAGACATCTACCGTTCTCTGAAATTTTCTGCAGGCTTTCAGATAATTGATGCCCTCCCGGTTACTGCTCCTGACTTCCAGAAATTTATCAAGCGGCATACGAAACAGATCCGGCAGATAATTACATATATTTTTCCTGATCAGCTGCTTCTGTTTCTTCTTATCATAAACAACCAGTCCATGATATGCAATCTCCGCTGCCTCTTCAATTCTGGCAATGATCTCATCACTCCGAAAACCTATATTGTATCCCGTCTTGTTCCCGAACTCCGACCACATCGTAATACTGTCCCGGCATTCTGAAAAAGACAGCACAAAATATTCCCGGTTCTTTTCCCGCTTCGCATAGATAGAATCCGCAAGGAACATCTCCTTCATCGCCGAATCCATAATATTCTCCCCGCACACCTCATCAATAATCCCGTAAATGTGGGAAAATTCATCCGGATCATTTAAAAAATCACTTTTTGTCGCCCAAAAACAGTTATGGTTTACAATACCGTTGACTCCATTGCTTTTTGTATAATGGTACAGGATACTTCCCTTTTCCGCATGCTCCAGCTTAACTTGCCTCCCTGACATTCTCATCACTCCTGTAAAATAGAATCTGCCACATTTATCTTTACTATTAATATACAAAACAGTACATTGTCTGTCAACGATTCTTATTGATTCGTCACTTTATAGAAGATAATTCCTAAAACCGTCCAGACCGCAAAAGCGATCAGACCGCTGATTCCCATATACCCAGGCAATCCTGGTATAACACAATTAAGGAACATCAGTATGCAAAATATAAGCGCTGTCACTGCTATCACATTTCCTGCCGGGATTTTATACGGACGCTCCAGCCGTGGTTCGCACTTACGGAGCCGAATCACCGCCATACAGGCAATTCCCCATCCGATTACAAATCCGGAAGAGGAAAGCACACTCAGGATGTCCAGAACCCCGGCTCCCAAAAACGGACCTATGACCATTGTCACCGCAACAAACAGATTCGCCACATAAGGAGTCTTATACTTCGGATGCTCTTTTGCAAACACCGCCGGCAAAACGCCTGCTTTCGCCATACCGTACAACACCTTGGATCCAGCCATATAAAATCCGTTCCATGTACTGAATAAGCCTGCCAGAGTTGCAACGATACAAATATACCACAATACTTTTCCCAGCATCCCCGGATAGATCTTTGTAAACAGATTCGACAGTACAGGTCTGTCCATATCAATCGTTTGTGTCCATGGAAACGCAAGGCCTGCCGACAAAAAAATCAATGCATAAAATATACCCGCAGAGATCAATGCAATTACAATTACTTTCCCTAGTTTTCTCTTATCTACGTCCGGCGCTGACTCTACACTTTGCGGGATTGTATCAAATCCTGAAAAGTAGGACGGTGCCAGCCCGAACATCGTAAATATACCGGCCCATATCGTCGTATGGCTCTTCCCTTCTATCTGCGAATATACCGGCGTAACAAGATTGGAAATATCCATATGTAGCAAAGCAAATATCACACATATCACACTCCCGCCTAAAAGGCTCAAAGTCATGATACTCTGAAAAGCCGCTCCTTTCTCTATCCCATGCCAGTTAATTAAAATAACAATCAATGACAACACAATTCCAAGAATAATCGTAGTCCCGTAGATGTTCTCTCCCGCAAGAGAATACAATGGATTCCCATTTTTCATAGCCGGAAATATATAAGAAATGATATCGTTGATTGCAATCGATTCCCATGGGACAATACTAATGTAGGCCATAGCTACAAACCAGCCCGCAATAAACGTCATGCGTTTATCGAATGCACGTTTTGTATACGCGATCACTCCCCCTGATACCGGAATCGCCGGAGCCAGTTCCGCAAAACACAAAGCCACAGGTATAAACACGACGGTTGCCAGCGAAAATCCGATTGCCGCGGGGATCGGCCCGCCTCCATTTTTCAGGAGATTGTTCAGCGTAGCCGACCACCCCACACCTACCATCGCGCCGAATCCCATGGAAAATAAGTCAAAGAAGGTCAGACCTTGTTTCTTCTTCATCCAGACTCCTCCCTATCGGCATGTTTACTTTTTTTCTATATGAGTCAAGATAGGCAGCGCGATAAATTTCTCCGGGAATATTTACCATATCATTTTCTATTTTTTCTGTAAGCTTCTCTACCATAGTTTCCACTATAGATAAACATTCATCTGTGAAGGAGTTCAAAAGCTTTCTTGCCTCATCGGCTTTTTAGATAATATACACAATTCTATCGAGTAGGAATAAATTTCTCTAATTGAGAAATTTACTCCCTCATCCTTTTTCTAATTCAAGATTTCCTTATTCAAGAGAATATGTTATACTGGGGATAATGAATTATTTTACCATTTAAGGAAGAGAGAAGGGAAACAAGATGCAAAAAAGAATAAGCTGTATTTTTCTGCTGTCTGCGATACTGGTACTTTGTTTTGCTTTGCCTGTACGCGCGGCAGAAGAATTCAAAAAAGTTTCTGATAACAGAAAAGGCGCGGTAACAGTATCATCCACTCCGATTTATGAGGAGGCCTCTGCCAAATCCCAAACATTGAAAACACTTAAATTCGGAGAAAAGGTAGTGATAAAAACTCAGTCCGAGAACTGGTATGAGGTGAAGAAGGGATCTTTAAAAGGCTTCATGAAAAAAAAATCTGTCGTCATGTATAATAGCACGAAAAAGCATGTCGCTTTAACCTTTGACGACGGTCCTAATGCAAAAACAACAAAAAAGGTTTTAAACGCATTAGAGAAAAATAAATGCAGGGCAACATTTTTTCTGGTTGGTTCTAATATTACAAAGAGTACAGGGAATCTGCTAAAAAGGGAAAAGAAGTTAGGTTGTGAGATCGGAAACCATTCTTATTCTCATCCATTACTTACAAAAATGAGTACCTCCGCAATAAAAAAGCAATTTACAAAGACAAATCAAAGGATAAAAAAGTATACAGGAGAAAATGCAACCGTTTGCCGCACCCCGTATGGCGCCAGCAAAAAGAGAATATTAAACGCTGCCGGAAGCCCGCATATTTTCTGGTCTGTGGATACGCTGGACTGGAAATACAGAAATACAAAACGGCTGACTTCATATGTGAAAAAACATGCCAAAGACGGCGATGTGATTCTAATGCATGATATCCATAAAACGACGGCCAATGCAGTAGACCGTATCTGCAAAGATTTGAAGAAAAAAGGATTCGAGACAGTTACGGTTACAGAGCTTGCTGCAATTAAAGGCAAGAAAATGAAAACAGGTTATACATATAGTCGATTTTAACTAATTCAAGCGGCAGAGGCTTATCATAAGGAAGCTGTATGGCTTCTTGGTTTCTCTTATATTTCTAAGCCTGCCGACAAATGCCTCCGCCGCTTCCAGTATTCTGGATTTATATTGACACTTAAACCATCTCAAGCACTTTCATCTCTGCGTCTACAAGCTTTAATGTCTCCTGCCTTGGTGCAATCAATGGCAAGAGCTGTTCCTGCCCACATGGAATCCCTGTTTTTTCCATGGCATATTTCAATGGTCCCACATAGTTCTCGCTGAAGATCGCATGAAACAGAGAAGCATATTTAAGGAATAGATCCATAGCCTCGTTGATTTTCTTTTCCTGAACCAACTCATACATTTTTACCCATGCATCAGGCACAACATTGGCAGTTGCCATAACCGCACCGTCAAATCCATATGTCATCAATGCAACGGCATCAAATTCTGAACCTGTAAGTACATTTATTTTTCCCCCCATTTTCAGATACAGTGCAATTGCCTGTCCGATTGGTGCACACTCCTTTATTCCTACAAGGTTTTCCATTTCTTCAGACAACCTGACCATAGTATCTGGCGTAATATTAACGCCTGTTTTGGAAGGAATATTATAGACCAGAATTGGCATGTCTACTTCTTTATCTACGGTAGTATAATATTCTACCAGCGCCTCCTGTGTGCTTGTGAAATAATATGGAGTACACACAAGAAGCGCGTCCACACCTGCCCGTTTACAATATTTACTGAATTTAAGGCACTCTCCGATCCCGGTATCCAGTACACCTGCAACTACCGGCACCCTCTTATCTGCTGCTTTGACGCTGATGTCTATTACCTTACATCTTTCTTCAAAGGTCATAGATGTATATTCTCCCGTTCCTCCAAGGATAAGAAGGCTGTTTATCCTATGCTCAATCTGATAATTGATCACATTTATCAGCTGCTCCTCATTTACTGTTCCGTCTGCATTGAGCGGTGTAACCAATGCCGTCATAATACCATTTAATTTTATCATTGTATTTTCCTCCTAAAATCATTTTATAAAATATATCTACTTCCTATTAACCCAATTGTATACATTTTGTCCTTCCATCACTTCAATCATACTGTGTGACAAAAGACTGGATGTACGCATTTTAGCTTCCCGTGTGTCACCGCCGATATGAGGTGTGAAGATCACCTGATCCATCGAGAACAACGGATGATCAGTTCTTGGCGGTTCTGTTTCGAGAACGTCAAGCCCCGCTCCTGCTATCTCGCCATTTTGTAAAGCCTCAATAAGTGCTTTCTCATCAATGACAGCTCCCCTGCCCATATTGATAATATAAGCGCTGCTTTTCATAAGCTTAAACTGTTCTCCTGACACCATCCCTTTTGTTTCTTCCGTCAGCGGAACATGCAGTGTTATAAAATCTGCTTTTTTAATCCCCTCTTCTAACACATTAATCTTTTCAACGCCTGACTGTTCCATCGCCTCTTTTGAGACGAAACCGTCATAAGCCATAAGATGCATTCCAAAAGCCTTTGCGCGTTCTGCAACCGCTCTTCCGATACGCCCCAGTCCGACGATCAGGAGATTTTTCTTGTATACCTCCATCGTGTACCTGTTTTCTCTCGAAAACCACGCATCAGAGCGCACGCTGCAGTCATTGATCCGAAAACTTCTGCTTAATGCCAGAATAAAAGCTATCGTGTGTTCAGCGACGGAAATATAATTGCCGTCAGGTACGTTTAACACCTTGATTCCGTGTTTTCCCGCTTCATTAACATCAATATTATCAAGCCCTACTCCATGCTGCCCAATCACTTTAAGGGAATCACATGCGTCCATGATCTCTTTGTCAATGATTTCACTGCGGGTTACGACTGCTTCAATCTGATGCTCATTTATGTAATGGATCAGGGTCTCCTTCTTTCCATCCGGCGCATAAAATACATTGCTGTTCTCTTCCAGATATTCAACTCCATTCGGCTGGATCGTAGGAAGAATTAATAAAACATTATGTTTCATGATTGTATTCCCTTTCCTCTAATTTTTAAAACCAAGTTTAGCTATCTGTTTCTCAGCTTCTTCAGCAGAGATCATCTTGATCCCGAATCCTGTAAATCCATAGATGATCGCTAATAGCGGACAAAGATATGCCATAAAATGCCACGGTGCATATGAAAGTACCGGAACGCCAAGAGCCGTCGCATAAAATAGTCCGGAAGTACTGAAAGGTACGCAGGAGCATACCATTGTTCCGCCGTCTTCGCATGTCCTGGACAGATTACAGAGATCCATCCGCTGCTTCAGATATGGTTTCCGCCACAATTCACCTGTCATGATCAGAGAGATATAGCCGCTCACGCCGATGATCGTCAGGACAATTGCCGTACAGACAGCCGCCAGAACTGTACCTCCTCTTGTTTTTATCTTTTTAACCAAAGAGTCAATAATCTTTTCCATAAATCCAGCTTCTTCAGAAATTCCTGCATAGGCATAAGCACAAAATATTGTCAGGACAATATTTGACATGGAAGACAGTCCGCCTCTCTGTAGCAATGTAAGAATATTTGCGTCTGTAACAGCCGCATCGATACCTGCAAGATCAACCTTAAAGCCTGTAGCAAATGCCGTAAATCCATTCTGAAGTGAAAATCCCTGAAAAACCACTCCTAAAACCAGACCGACTCCAATTGCCAGATACATAACAGGCAGCGTCGGCTTTTTCATCAATGCCCCGGCAAATATGATAACAAAGGGAAGTAAAAGCAGTACATTCCAGTTATATATAGAATCCAGCGTAGTGATCATAGATGTCACACTTTCCGGCATTGCTGTGTCTTTTCCAAACCGCATTCCATAAGTCGTATAGATTACAAGAGAGATTAAAGCCGCAGGAACGGTCGTGTACAGCATCGAGCGGATGTGGTCATACAGTCCTGTTCCTGCACTGAGCGCTGCGAGTAATGTCGTGTCTGACATAGGTGAAAGCTTATCTCCAAATGTTGCACCCGCTACAATGCAGGCTGCTACCGGAGCAAGCGGCACATCCATTCCAATAGCGATTCCTATCAACGCTATACCGGCAGTTCCTGCTGAACCCCAGCCTGTTCCCGTTACTACGGAAAGCACACAGCATACCAAAAAACTGCAAGGCAAGAGCAGATGAGGCTTGATGATCTGCAATCCGTAATAGATCATCATAGGAATGGTTCCCGAGAAGATCAATGTAGCGATAAGGCCGCCAACTGTAAACATAATATAAACAATCGGCATAACCTTAACGACTCTCTGGGAAATTGCTTTTTCGCAGTCATCCCAGATCAGTCCGATCCGCATAGCCATGAATACAGTAAATACTGCCGTACACAAAAGCATTGCCTGCAATTCAAATTTACATATGCCAAAACCAACACTTACAAAAAATACTAAAGCCAACAATACGATAATTGATTCCAACAAAGTAGGTTCCCTTTTTATTTTATTTTCTTTTTCCATAAGGTTTATCCTCCTTCCATTTTGCTTTTTGTTTATATCGTTAGTAATGTGCTGCAGCGATACTACGAATATTTAAATTAATCATAATATTGTCTTTACATTTTGTAAATTTCATAATATTCTATATTTAGTTGAATAATTTTCAATACAAATAAATCATCGGAAAGGAGTATGTTATGTCTCTTTCAACCTACCAATTATTCTGCACGATTGCAGAAACACGCAATCTGACACATGCAGCAGAATTGTTAAACATGACGCCGTCTGCCGCCAGCCACGCTATTTCCAGTCTGGAAAAGAGTATCGGCTTCACGCTTCTGAATCGTAACCGCCAAGGCGTAACCCTGACCGATAATGGACAACTGTTACTGCAGTATTTTCATGCAGTATTAGCAGAAGAAACCCGGCTGCAAGAGGAGATCTCCCAGATTCACGGTCTGCAGAAAGGTGTGGTACATATGGGTGTCGTAGACAGTATTTGTAGGATCTATCTTCCAGATATCCTTTCCTTATTCACACGTAAATATCCCCAATTAGAAGTATGCGTACATCAGGATGACTGCTATTCGATTGAAAGTATGGTCATAAACGGGGAATTAGAGCTTGGCTTTGTCTCCCTCCCGTCTTCCGGGCAGCTTTCTGTGATCACACTTATGCATGACAAGCTCTTGTGCATCACTCCTGAAAATTTCGTCCCGGAAAATCAGTCGTATGTTACTATTAATGAGTTAAGAGATCAGGTGTTAATCCAGTCAAAAAGAGGATATGACAAATGCATCGCTACCTTTTTTTCTGAAAATGGATTAGTATGCAGTCCAAAACACAACATAGCATTAGAAACTTCTGCCATTGCAATGGTCGAGGCTGGCATGGGATGCAGTATCCTGCCCGAATCATTTATAAAAGGCTATATCGGACGGTACAGCGTGTTTCCTCTTGAGAACAATCTGCATCGCTCTATTGGTCTGGTCACTCCAAAAAACCGCCGCCTGTCTCTTGCCGGAATGAGAATGATCAGCGAGATTCGTCAGATTATTAAATAAAATTCATGACACTATTGAAAGAATTTACACATATAAAAAATCCCTGTTTGTCTGACCAGACAAGCAGGGATTTTAAAACTTCAATTTTTAATTTTTACTAAATAGAACATTAAGACATATAGGACCAAACCATATCCCTCAACTGTTCCAAATGTGTCTGTATCAGACCATACAGGCAATTGGGATCCTCTTTTCTCGAAATAGCATCTAAGATCTCTCTATGCTCATCACATGCCTCTATCAATCGGCCGGATACAATCAGATTTTTGGCAGTCAAAGAAGATATCCGATACTGATAGGCTTCAAACAACTCGTCAAATTCATCATTTTTCGCCGAATTAACAAGACATTTATGGAATTCAAGATCAAATTCTGAAAACACTTCAATATTCCGATTATGATTTAGCGCCTGTTCCATAGATGCTAAAATCCCGTTCATTTTCTCTATGTACTTCTGATTTTCCAATTGATCGGCATTGCTCGCCAAATTGATCGCACAGAAACTTTCAATAGCCACTCTCACTTTATATGTACTATGTACATCCTCATACGACATCCGGTGCAGGCAAAACCCCCTGCCCGGTATGATGTCAATATACTTATCCTGACTCAAACGCGCAAGCGCAACTTTAAACGGTGTCCGTGATACCCCCAGCTCGCTACACATCTTGGTTTCAGAATAAATAACATCCGGCTCTAACTTACACTCTATA
>OFFJ01002217.1_pt1 | contig 12709 bp, 11 predicted proteins | sample 1521261 | NCBI WGS metagenome assembly OFFJ01 (sample SAMEA3504122, study PRJEB24116) | mouse gut metagenome | biome: mouse gut; feature: mouse-associated habitat; material: faeces | place: Denmark | collected 2011 | reverse complement strand
CCTGCCGATAATCTCATCCGCCTCACTCTGCTCCATATTGCCAAGCCTCACCTGCTCCTCACAGAAAGGCTCTACCTCAGCAAGCAATTCCTCCTCGGTTTCGTAAGGCCCAAACATCTTTTGTTCGCCGTTGGACAAAAGAATGGAAAGCTCCAGCTCCCTTTCGGAAGCGCCCAGTTCCACGTCTTCCGGATTGTACGCCAACTGTATATCATCATTTACGTTGACACTCCTGGATACCTGCAGCCCGTTTTTGATATCCTGCAGTATTTCCTCGTATACCGCAATCGTCTCATCCACGATTTCCTGTGTCCAGACAAATTCTCCCCTGCCGCCGGTCCAGCCTCTTTCGCCGATCATGCCCTGCAGCTCCTTCTTTTCCTTCTCAAACCACGCTGCATATTCCTCATAGGTCCACCATTCCACATCCGGCGTGGGAAAACGCTGTTCAAATTCCTCTTCTGTCAGAGGTTCAAAACTCCCGCCGTCGTCAAAACTGTAATAAGTCCTGCCGTCCTGGGGGTCCACATAGGATATTATATTAGACACTTCCAAAGTATCCAAAACCGCTTCTGCTTCCGCATTGGACATACGGTCCTGCTCTTCCGGCGATATCCGGCTGTTCCCGGCCTGGGCGGAAGTGGCAAATACCGCCGCGGTACCCGCAACGATAGCTGATGCGGAAATAAGTGATAAAACAGACGTTTTTTTATATTTCATAATAGACAGTATCCTTTCTTCGATTGCGTTTTTTCCAAAATAATTATGAATCAGGGAAAATGACCTGTTTCGTTCAGCCATATCCAACAGCGAACCGGCATACTCTGCCCTGTCTGCCCCGGCAGTATACCGCAATACCATTTCATCACAGGATAGCTCCAGGTCACGGCTCAGGAGAAACAGCATACCCCAGGCCATGGGATTAAACCAGTGGATGCATACCGCACAGAGAGCCAGCAGCTTCCACAGCATATCAAACCGTCGTACATGGATATATTCATGTGCAAGGACATAGCTGACAAGCTTTTCGTCACTGATATCCATTTTCTCCGGCAAAATAATGTATGGCCGCAGAACTCCCAAAGCCAACGGTGAAGCTATATGGGCGGAACGCAGGATTTCAAGAGGCCTCAAAATCCTGTGCAATGCCAGCCATTCGGCAATAAACGGCTCTGCTTTCACCGGATTGGCATCCTTCAGCACCCGGCGGCTCCGTACCAACATGTCCACGAACAGAACGGCCAGAACAGCCGCTCCGCAAAGCCACAGCACAGTCAAAGGCGAAACCTCGGATGTCCCTCCCCTGCCGGCCGGCACCTCCGCCCGGATATGCGCAAACCCCTTCTCTATGGCAGATATTTCTTTCGTTAAATCGCCGCTTCCCCGGACTGCACCAGGATAAACGCTGCCGAAAATATTGTAGATACTCCACTTCGCCGAAACCGAAAAAGGAATCAGCATTCTCAGCAGCACAATGCCCCATAGGAACAGAAAACTTGTCCTGGGCAGCTTATAAAGTGCAACGGCACGGATTGCAATAACAATTGCCGTCAGCAATCCGGCCTGCACGCTCATCTGCAAAATATTCATCGTCTACCTCATTTCAGCCTTTCCACAAGCCGTCGCAGGCCGTCAATTTCTTCGGATGACAGCCCTTTCCCGCTGGCATAAGCCGACAGGAACAGTTCCGCCGAACCATCAAACAGCCGGTCAATCAGCCCCTCCGCTTCACATTGCCTGACCTGCTCTTTCGTGATGGCGGCCCTGCAGGTGAAATTCGGCTCCAGACGCTCAACCGCGCCTTTTGCAATCAGCTTTTTGATGACAGTATACGTGGTGTTGCGGTTCCATCCGGTCTGCTCGTTCAGGATTTTCGCCAGCTGGCCTGCGGTCAAATCGCCTCCTTCCCATAATGCTTCCATAACCTTCAGTTCAGAATCAAATAATTTCGTTGGCATAGCTATACCTCGTTTCTTGACTATTGCAATAGTCATATCATGATACTATCACAATAGTCAGTGGATGTCAATGACTATTTTAATAGTCAACAAAATTTATATCTGCATTGATAAATTTATAAGCCAGGAGAAACCTGAGATTACGCCGCCCCTCCTGGTAACAGTAAAAAGCCGGAAACCAGAAATGCTCCGGCTCCCGGCTCTTTTGCTATGATTGCTTTTGTTATTGTTTCATCGCCGTGGGTACCCATACTTCAAATCACGCTTAATGCCCAAACAGACTGATCGGCCGAAAACGTAACACTTTAAAACTTACCAATGCTTAGTGCAGTCTAATAGTATTCTTATTACTTTGAAGTTATGCTCAACTACTCTATATCGAACCGTATTTGCTGGCAATACAGAAGAGACGAATTGTACGCTCTCCCCATAGAATGCCCTATCTTGGGCTTACTACATTTATACAATATTGAGGAAGCAGAGGCAAAGGTAACATATCCTTGTGTCAATGCCCTATCTCGGGCCTACTCCATTTCTACGGTCAGATCTGAAACCCCGCATAAACACTGGCCTCCAGAAGCCTTTTTTACGTGCAATTCACAGAATATTCTGAAAATTGCGTTTTTCTTCCCTAAAATTAGGCTGTTCACATTTTGTTCATATTTCTAAGTATCATTATACCAAAATCCTCCCCTTTTTTCAACACCAATATCACATTTCAGCAGAGAAAAACAATGCAGCAAAATTAATGACACCCAGGCGAAAAGGATAGCCAAATCCCGATTGCACATCCCTCTCAACTGTGCTATCATTGCCTTACCTGTAGCAAAGCCGGCGTTTCCGGCATGCCGGGCATAAGGAAGTATATGCCGACAATTCCTGAGGAGGACGCAGCATGCAGATGAAAAACAAACTCAAAAACGACCCTTTCTACCATCAGATTTTCAAACTGGTAGTGCCCATTGTCATCCAGAACCTTCTGAGCGCTGCTGTCAGTTCGGCGGACGTGGTGATGCTGAATTACGTGGGACAGTCCGCCATATCCGCCGTGTCCCTGGCCGCCCAGTATGCCAGTGTGCTCTTCATGGTGTTCTACGGCCTGGGCACCGGTGCCACCATTCTTTGTGCCCAATATTACGGAAAAGGGGACCTGCGGGCCATCCAAGCAGTGGAAGGCATCGCCCTGCGTTTTTCCCTGTGCTTCTCTCTTGCCTTCGCCGGACTGGCGCTGCTTGTTCCAGAGGGAATGATGTGCATTTTCACCAATGACGCGGAACTCATCGCAATCGGCGCGTCCTATCTGCGCTTTATGAGTGTAAGCTATCTGTGCTGGGGTATCACGGAAGTGTATCTGGCCGTTCTCCGCAGCATCGGCAGGGTGATGGTCAGTACAGCCATGAATGTAATCGCATTTTCATTAAATATTGTTCTGAATGCCATCTTTATTTTCGGGCTCTTCGGCGCGCCCAGACTGGGAGCCGCAGGGGTGGCTATCGCCACCTCCCTGTCAAGGCTCATCGAACTGGGAGCCTGTTTTGCGGTTTCCTTTTTCAGCAGGGATATCAAACTGGATTTCCAGTACTTATTTGTCAAAAACAAAGTGCTGTTCTCCGACTTTGTACGGCTCTCCCTGCCGGCTCTGGGCAATGATATCTCCTGGAGTGTGGCATTTTCCATGTATTCCGTCATCATGGGACACATGGGAACGGATGCGGTAGCCGCCAACTCCTTCGTAGTGGTAGTGCGAAATTTCGGCACCATACTCTGCTTCGGCATGGCCAGTGCCGGTGGGATTCTTCTGGGTAATGTAATCGGGGAAAACCGTCTGGATGACGCCCGGGAAGGCGCGAAAAAGCTGATGAAGCTCACAGTCATCACCGGAGCCATCGGCGGCCTGATTGTCCTGGCGGCCACGCCTTTTGTGCTGAAATATGCGTCCCTGACAGAGACCGCCATGCATTACCTGAAGTATATGCTGTTCATAAATATCTACTATGTTATGGGTGCCGCGGTAAATACCACATTGATCGCCGGCGTATTCCGGGCCGGCGGTGACAGCCGCTTCGGCTTTATCTGTGATTCTGTGGATATGTGGTGCTATGCCGTCCCCCTGGGCTTTCTGGCCGCTTTTGTGCTGAAACTGCCTGTGCTGTGGGTTTATTTCCTCCTGTGTACGGACGAGTTTGTCAAGTGGCCCTGGGTCCTTGGGCATTATCGCAGTGGAAAATGGCTGCACAATATTACCCGGGAGAATCTGTTTGAAGAGGGGCAGCCCTGAATCACTTACGCTATCTTCTTCTCCAGGTCTTCAACTCTTTTTGCCAGCCCTTCCATCAGCTTTAATAATAATGTCGTATTATCATTTTCAAGCTTTGATATCCTGTAGTATTGTTCCAACTTGTCCAAATTTTCATTGAGCAGGTTAATCTTATTTTCAAGCTTCGTTTGTGTTCTGTCTATTTCCTCTAAAAGTAAATTATCGGCCTCTTTTATCTTAACTGTAAGCATTGTCTCCATCCTTGCCTCTGACTCCGCAATCCGGGCATCAAGCATTGTCTCCATCCTTGCCTCTGACTCCGCAATCCGGGCATCCATCCTTGTCTCTGATTCTGTAACCCTCGCCCCTACTACAGATTCCATCATTTTTTGCAACGCTTCGAAATCTTTTGGATCTAACATTTTCTTCATCCCCTTTCTTTTTTCTTCTTATGCCAGTTTTTCTGCCACGTATGCCCGCTTTCCTGCCTCGTGTGCCTGTTTTTCTGCCGCGTACGCCCGCGCTCTTTCATCTTTTATGGGTTACTTCAGGCAAAACGCCCGGATCAGCGACTCTTCATAGAAGCCGCATGCTACATGGCACAAAACAGTGAATCCCACCGCCTGTGTCGTTATGAAAAAACTGAATTTCTGAAGTGACATTATCATAACATAAGCAGCCAGGAATTGCAACTGATTTTTGGAATCATCTGAAATCCAATTTCTAAATTGTCACAGACATTATCAATAATATCCGGAATGCCTTCCTGCTTCTCCGGGTTTTCCATTTGAAACAGCCGTGTAGTATTATAAGCACATTTACGCAGAAGCGGCATTGTGTTCTTCCCCAGCTTTATAGTACTCTTATCTTCTCCAAATGTTTCGTCCAGCACATAATGGAGACAGTTTTCGATTGCCCGGTGCCGCCTTTTGTAATCCAGCATTTCTTCCGCATTCAGCACTTTGCCTGCTGCCAGCCCAAACCATCTTTCATCATGGCCCGCTCCTTCCGCTGCCGATGGCTTTGGCTGTTTTTTGCTTCCCTCTTCCAAAAATTCCTTAAGGCATGGGTTATAACCGCAGCAGACACTCCCGACATGGTTGATACCGATGGCACCCCGTTTGGAAAAGGCATGTGTCTCCGCAGCTCCTCCAGATGCCTTTTAATAAGGCAGCCTCAGTATCTCCGAAACCGCCGGAAAGAAAACGTTACTTCTTTCCTGTCACCGTTCTGTATCACGCATCTTTCGCTGCACGCTGCCAGGACCGCGATATTCTTTTCCTTCAGCAGGGAAACCACCCGATAAACCAGGCAGAACTCCCCCTGACAGAGAACGGCGTCGGGAACCAGGTTCAGAATCCTCTCCGCATACTCCGACGCCAGGACGCCGATATAAGCCTCGTCCTCCTCCGGATCCACATCCGGAAAAGGGACATCCACGATGTCCCCGTACTTTTCCGCTTCCCGTAATTGCCTCTCCCCCCACTGGGAGGAGGGATGATTCGTAAAGTTGACTAACATTTATCATTCCCTCTTTTTCGCCACCTGCAGAGCCGGCTTCAGAGGAGCCTTGAATTTCATCTGCTCCTGATACTGCTTCAGATCCATGTACCTGATGTCTGCATTGTCCGGAATCATGGAGGCATCCTTCATGGCAAAAAACTCTTTGATATGGGGCATTTCGTCAATGCGGCGTGTCCCCAGAAACGCATTGACGGTATCCTTGTAAAACCGGATGGAATCTTCCACCTCTACAGGCCGGAAAGGCTCCAGCGCCAACGTATCCGTCCCGTAGGCGCGGCTTAACTCCATCTCTCTCGCCTCCAGGATGTCCAGCCGAATCTGCCCGTATCCGTAAGACTTCGCCTTTCCTACATTCATCCTGCAGCCCTGGTTCAGCCGGATGCTCCAGAGCAGCAGCCCCAGCTCGTCTCTGGTCAGGTTGCGGAAACGTACCTTTCCCCGGAATTTCACGCCTGCCTTTATGGGATGGAGGTCCGACGCCACCTTCATCTGTTTCTGCTCCACCTCATGGGGAACCGTCTCTCCGTGCAGCCAGTACTGCTTTACTCCCCGCAGTTCAAAGGAATTGCCGTTATAGGTATCCGGACTGCCATCCTTCTGAGGTTTTACATACTCCAGACAGCTGGTAGGATTCGGCTCACCAAGGATTGCTTTCTTTTTATCGTGCAAAACATTACTGTTTTCCGTCACAAGAACCGCGTCCGAGAAAGACAGCTTCGTCCTGTAGCTTTTCGGCCTGCTGTCCTGCTGTTCTGCAGAGGCACTGCCTTCTTCCGCGTAACCGAACATCGCCCTGGCGTAGTCAAGGGTGCCTTTCCTGTGAGCCGGTTTCAGACCTTCTCTGATGGTATGGTCATAGAAAAGCCGCAGCCTGGGCGTAAACCCGAAATACAGCCGCCCGCCCAGACAGATGTAGAACACCGGCCTGGTCTCTCCGTTGGCCGGGAGGTTGAAAAAGCCCGTTTTATTGGCCCTGTCCCTGTCCACCAGCTTGTTTTCACGCTTTTTATAGTCAATCCGGAACGCCTCCAGGTCCTTTTCCGGAATCTGGATGGGTTCTTTCGATTCATCTATCTGCGGGATAATATAGAGAATCTTCTTCATGCGCATTTTGCCCGTGGATACCGCGCAGCCTTCCTTCTTATATTTCCCCGGAGCCCCCACCGCCGTGACATTCCGCAGATTCTTCAGTTCATAGGACACCGGCAGGCTGTAGGGCACATAATTCCGGTTTTCAACGCCCTCATACTGAACAATCTCCTTATTCGTCCTGTAATCCCTCCTTACGTTCTTTCTGAAAGGCCTGAACTCATTCTGGAGAATATTTTTCCCGTTGTGGTAAAAAAACTCATAGGAGAACTTGCTTTTATCCTGCATGTCAAGATATTCGGTAATAATCTTTCTCTCACTCAGAGGATAGTAATTCATCTCTCCGAATTCATCCTGAATCCTGTCCACTTCGGTCCTGTAGATATAATATTTCCCGTTTACATTCCGTATGTATCCGGCCTGTACATTTTTCAGCACACTTACCTGTTTGTTTTTTGCTCCCGTTTCCAGGGTTACCGTATCAGCGCCGAGCACCTTATTGTAACGGTCCTTCTGCAGTCCTGCCGCCACGTTCCGGTACATCAGCGCATAATCGTCGATATCATCCCCGAAAGAGGACAGTCCCAGAATCTGCACGTTGTTCCGGATCAGGCCACGCATTGTGCTCCCCGGTATGGCATACTCTCCTCTGGAATTCCTGTTAAACTCTCCCTTACCGTCATCCACAAAAACCGGTGTCACAGTCGTTATCTCATAGGAAATCTCCCCCGTAGCCAGTTCGTCCTTCATATCGCTGTGTGCCGTCAGCTTCCCTTGAGGATATTCATACACCTTATCGGAAAATGAGACAAAATTATACGGTGCGCCAACATACATATCCGCCGGCATTGATCTGCCGCCCCCACCGTAACCGCCGTTCCCATTCGAGCGATTCCCACTGCCGTTCCCGCCACTGTTCCCCCCGTTCCTGCTGTTCCCGTTGGGACGGTTTCCGCCGTTTCCCAAGTTCCTGCCATTCCCGTTGGGATGGTTTCCGACGTTTTCTCCGTTCCTGCCGTTCCCGTCAGGACGGTTTCCGCCGTTTCCCAAGTTCCCATTCGAGCGGTTTCCGCCGCCGTTACCCCGTCCTCCCCGTTTCCCGTCCGGATCATAATTTTTATATTTATCAGGTTCCTCTTTTCTGCCGCCTCCATTCATGCTTCTCATCAGCGCAGCAACATCGATTCCCTCTGCCATTCCTCCACCTCCTGTTATCCTTCCCGAATACGCTCTGCCTGCCCTGCCGGTTCTCCTGCGCTCTGTCCGGCCTGCCGGTTATTCCGCGCTCTAACCGGTCTATCGGTTATTCCGCGCTCTAACCGGCCCGACGGTTATTCCACGCTCTTCCCGGTCTGCTGGTTATTCCACGCCCTGCCTGGTCTGCCGGTTATTCCTCGCTCTAACCGGCCCGACGGTTATTCCACGCCCTGCCTGGTCTATCGGTTATTCCTCGCTCTAACCGGCCCGACGGTTATTCCACACCCGCCAGCCTGGTCAGGGCAACCCTCAGCTGTCCGTCCTCGTCATAGGCCACATATTCCACCACCTTCAGCGCCCTGCCGATTCCGGAGAACTTCGGTGCCATCTCATACCGCTTCACAAGCCTGTCCCCGTCTCCGTCGTCTGCCACCAGAACCGCTCGCTTTCCTTCCTCATCCTCAAACACATGAAGCTCCCTGTCCTCCGAGAAGAATCTCGCTTCCTGGCATTCTGTCCAGTCTATTTCATTCAACGCTTCCGTCCTGGTCAGCTGCACACTGCTGATACCGTAAAGCAGCGCATAGTCAAATTCCCGGATCTGCCCCGCTGATATGGGCATCTCCACCCTTTCCGTCCTGTATCCCATCCTGTCCTCCTGCTGATACTGTCCTCTCACCGGAAACCGGCAGACTGTTCCCTGGCATCCGCAATCCTTCCATTCTACACGCAGACCGCAGCCGCCACATACCCTGCCAGTCTCATCCCAAGGAATTGTCTACAAATTACAGGAACCGCTCCTCCTGTAATCGAAAGAAAATAACTGCCGCAATCTAAACCGTTCCGTTTCCGCAGTATGTCATGCACTCAAAGATGCCATAATCCTGCCAATCAGCCCGCCTTCATCTTCCGTCCGCTTAGCCTTAAAGTCAATAGACGCCTTCCTGCCGTCTCTCCCCGTCACAGTGATGGTATCTACCTCCATGATTCCCTTCCCGATATTATAGCCGCTTCCCAGGCTCATAACGCCTATTGCAAGATCCCTCAGCGCGAGAAGCAGCAGCGCGCAGCTTCTGTCCGGGGTATTTTTATCCGAAACAGCGATACGCAGTTTCATCTCACCGGACACATTCTTCTCGGAGAACAGCGCACGCTCCATCACGCCGCCTGTGAATTTATCGATATGGATGCGATGCCTGACATCTGCCATGTCATTGCGGGCAGCCTCGCCCACTACGGTATCGAAAAACGCAATATTTCCTGTGTTCCCCCTTCCGTCTGCTTCCGCTGCGCATCCAAATGTCTCCCGGATCACTTCTTCACAGCCCAAATAGGCGGCAATCCGCTCCATCTGGCTCCTGACAGCCCCTTTCAGGGAACTGCCGGGAATGATATAATCTCCTCCGGCATTTTTCATATTTACCGCATCCGGCGCATTTTCACCCTCATCCATCACCGCAATGCCCTTTACCAGCAGCTCTCCTTCCGTCCTGCCGGCTACCGTTATCTCATATGCTTTCCTGTAACCGCTTCCTGACGGAAGCGCCTTTGTGATATCCTCATAGCCGCTGGCGGGCAGGCAGTCCTCTTCCGCCCACTTCCGCCTGTCCTCCGCTTTCTTCATATCAAAGACGGCACGCTGCAGACGCTCAATCCTCACATACCCGCAGCCGTTGCTCTTCTGCCCGCCGAGCTGAATATTCTCGCTGTTCAGCGCGGCAAATATATCTTCCACAGCTTCCTGATATCCGGGATCGTACAGATACACGCTGAACTGAAAGCAGGCTCCCGCTCCCACGTATTCCATATTGAATTTATGCCCGGAGCTCCTGTCCGTGCCTTTTACCGTGCTCTCGCTGCATGTCCCGGTGGCACGGTTTATGGCAAGCCTGGGGCGAAGCTCCATCAGGATTCCCTTTTCCTCTGTGACAAAGGTGCCGTCCGTAAACCGTACCCGGCTGGCCCCGCCGGCTTCCTCGGCAGCCGCTTCCCCGCCGGAATCCTGCGCTCTGCTCTGCTCCGCACTGTTCTTTCCTGTGCCGTTCTGCCCCGTGCCGTTCTCCACCGTCTCCCTCTTTCTGTCTGCTCCGACGACATCCTCCGATGTCTCCTGCTTTTCCGTACCGGAATCTTCCCCATCCTCCGAAGTCCCGCCGTACGCCGCTTCCCCGTCTCTCCTGCTTGCGCCAAACAGTCCGGCAGCCTGTGCAGCCCCCTTCGCCCGGGCGAAATAATCCCGAAACACACCGGCTATACTTGTTGCCTGGATAAACGGCATTTCATCGTTGGGATGGACCAGCACTTCCTCCCTCGTGCCCACCGCGTCCCCAATGTGCAGCGGCTCCATGCAGGTGGCAGTTGCCCGATATTTTATGATCTTATCGTATTCCAGCGCAATCGCCATTTACCTCGCCCCCTCTTTCTTGTTGTCGTATCTGATCAGCTCTGTCAGAAGCTTCATTTTCAGCCTGTATACATCCTCTTCCGTAAGCAGTTCCTTTATGTCCACTCCCATAATGGTATCCCCGGTCTCCAGCCCCAGCAATCCGTTCAGGTCGGCATCAAATACCTTTCTGACTTCTCTGACCAGCCCCTTTATGCTGCCTCTCGCCTTCTGGGTCTTCCGGTTCGCTTCCTTCTCCTCCGCATGGGAAAAGTACTGTTCAATTGCTTTCTTTCCCGCCGCCGGGTCATATTTGTAAGCGGTGGTAAGGGCTTCCAGTTTTCCCAGCTGACTGCTGCCCAGCGCTCCTTTCTGCAGCGGATGGTCCACCACATACTCACGCATCTTTCTCCTGATCAGATTCCTGTAATAATTACCGGCAGTCAGTTTCAGTACCTCCGCGTCCTCTCCGCACGCCTCCGCACTCCGGGCAGCTGCAGGAGCGGATTTTCCTTCCGGGGTTTCCTCCCCTCTGGCCTTCCACGTCACCTTCTCATATTGGTCCAGGAAAATAACCCTTCCAAATCCCTCATTTTTCCGGATGCCGATTCCGCTGTCCGAGATTGCCGCCATCCTTTCGGCGCTCAATGTCCCCTCATAAACCAGGTGGAACACGCTGCCCTGCTCATACATGGTGACGGAAGGCGTGTGAATCCCCCAGGTACGGTTGTATCCCCGCACATCCACCGTAGAAGTAGAACAGTACTTCACCGAAAGATGTTCCACTCCCATCAGTTTCTCCAGCTGCTTCAGGTTCAGCCCGCATATCTCCCCGTTCTCATCCCGCATGGCCAGATTCGACAGCAGCATCATATAACAGGAGCCCTTCCTGTCCGTCCCTGGCAGAAGCTCTCCGTAAGGAATCTTATCCACATATTCCGCGCTGACCACCCGGCATTTTCCGAAGCCTGCGGAACGGGCATTTCCCAGAATGACCATTTTATCGAAAACGCTCCTGACTGCCTCTTCCAGTTCCGGCTTCTCCACCGCGATATAACCTGTAAAGAAATGCCCCGCGGTAATATACTCGTTTCTGAAGACGTTCTGCTCCTCTTCGGATACGTTGATCTTGATCTTCAGGTCAGATCCCGTCTCCACGCCGTAATAGCGGACCGTATCTTCCTCAATGCAGGCATACCTTCCCAACGCCGCCCGTTTCATCCCCTCACGGAACACTCCCTCCACTACTACATTCTCTATCCTTTTCTTCCCCTGCGCTTCACTCTTGTCCTCATAGAAGCCCTTGGGCGACGGAAACAGTTCTTTCCCCTCCACGCTGACACAGGCGTTCAGATACCTGACATCAGAGGAAAAAAGCGCCTGCCTGATCTCATCAAACTCTTTTCCCCTGGACAGCGCATTGACCACCAGTCCGCGGATGGTAGTCCCCGGAATAAACTTCAATGTCATCGTCTGTCCGCTCTGGCTTGTAGAATCATCCGCAATCCGGATGGGTTCCACATTCATCAATACATAGCGTAAATACCTCCGCATCTTACTCCCCCTGTTCCAACCCTGCGTCTGCCGGTTCTATCTTTACTTTTCCGAAACCGCGGTTCCTCATGCTTCCGAGCCATTTGACCAGGGAAATAACCTCCTTCACGAGAGGCTCGTCCTCCCTGCGGCAGGAAATCTCGCTGTAAAAGTACAGTCCCTGATTCACACATCTGGCGCTCCTCAGACTCCCCTCCGAAACGATGCCGTCCCCGTCAATGCTTGTAAAAGTCCGAAGATTGGTAAAAGCGTCCAGCACGGCTTCCCGGTCGTCCCCGAGCTCCGCCAGTACTTTCTCCTTCACATATTCCGACAAAGTAAAGTCCGAGAAGACAAACTTGTCTTCCGCCTCCCTGTCGTTGCCGCTGCTGCCCAGCAGCTCCTCCAGCCTGGCATGGATCGCAGCTTCCCCCGTCATGGTCCAGCGAAGGTAACGCTCCAGCTCCTCCCGGAAAATTCCCTTGAACGTACCGCCCTTATAGTATGGAAAACCGTTTCCGTCCCTCAGCACCGAGATATCCTCCCCTCCCGGCACACTGACTCCGTTTCCGAATATGACATCCGACAGCAAATGCATCTTTATCTTCAACGCTGTAAACCTCCCTCTAAAGTCCCGCCTTTCCCCGCGCAATACCCGCGCCTGTGGCAAATAATTCCCCTTCGCCGGGACCGTCCGCAGGCTTTCCTTCCACTTGCTTCAGAAACGCCCCTCTTTCTGATTCTCCGCCGGGGCGCCCGCAGGCCTTC
>OFFJ01002205.1_pt1 | contig 12757 bp, 15 predicted proteins | sample 1521261 | NCBI WGS metagenome assembly OFFJ01 (sample SAMEA3504122, study PRJEB24116) | mouse gut metagenome | biome: mouse gut; feature: mouse-associated habitat; material: faeces | place: Denmark | collected 2011 | reverse complement strand
CGCTGGCAAAAAAATGGGCGAAAGACCCTGGAATCGGGGAATTCCTGGCACAGCTCCCCCATAAATACTATGACGAAGATAATGTCCATGCCTTTGTGGTGGAGCAGTTCCGGGATTATGCGGAATGCCTGGAGCAGACGGAGCGCTTCCTGCCCTACATCGACAATTGGGCCACCTGCGACATGATGGCTCCGAAAGTGTTCGCCAGGCACACGGACGAGCTTCTGGAGCCTATCCGCCGGGGGATTTCCTCCACGGAGACCTACACTGTCCGCTTCGGAATAGGGATGCTGATGCGCTTCTATCTGGATGAGGTGTCCCGGCCGGAGTACCCCGAGTGGGTGGCGGCAATCCGTTCGGAGGAGTACTATGTCAACATGATGCGGGCATGGTATTTCGCCACGGCCCTGGCCAAGCAGTACGAGACGGTGGTTCCGTTCCTGGAGGAGAGGCGGCTGGATGCCTGGACGCACAACAAGGCCATACAGAAAGCCCGCGAGAGCAACCGGGTGACGGCGGAGCAGAAGGAGTATCTGAAAGGGTTAAAAGTATGAATGCCAAAATGATTTTGACGGATTTGGATTACACGCTGCTGCATTCTGATGGCAGCATATCAGGATATACAAAGCAGATTTTGAAAACATGCCAGAGCAGAGGAATCCTTATCGCGATTGCCACTGCCCGGTACTGGATAGGGGCAGAACGGTACATAGAAGAAATCCAACCGGACTACGAAATCACTACGGATGGGACTCTGATTCATCAGCGTGGGATACAAGTTTACAGCTGTAGCATGGATACGGCTGATGCGAACCGGATTATACAAGAGCTGAAAGGACAGAATCCAGATACGGAAATAACAGTGGCATCAGGACGTCGAGTCTTTTGGAACAGTCATCACATATCGGAGTCGGAGAAGCTATATAAAGCCGTCTTCTGTGATTATGAGAAGCCCCTATCCGGCCCGGTCAATAAAATCGTGGCGGAACTTCTCGATAGCCGCGTGGCGGTAGAAATTGCAGATAGAAATCATTGCCGCCTACAAGGTTATCGGGGAGAGGACTGGTACGCTTTCCTGCCGGAAAAATCGGGCAAGATACAGGCAATCGTGGAGTTGGCAAAGCTGTTGGATATCCCTTTAGACGATATTGTATCTTTTGGCGATGATGTAAATGATATGGAAATGCTTCGAATATGCGGTATGGGAGTCGCTGTCTCCAATGCGGTTGCGGATGTAAAGGCCGCTGCGGATTGTGTCGCATGGTCCAACGATGAGGACGGTGTGGCCCATTGGATTGAGAAAAATATACTTGCCGCAGGGACGTGAATGCTGAAATCAATAAAATCTTACTGGTATTGGATAGCGAAAAGGAAGAGTGACATGATGCACGAAAAAGGAAAGAAATCAGAAAATACAGCAACAATACGGCTGGCAACAGAGCAGGACTATGACGCGGTGGAACGGATCATGAAACAGGTACACAGGATGCATGTGTGCTGGAGGCCGGATATCTATGTAGATATGGATCCCATACTGCCCTGCGACAGATACCTGGCCCATCTGGCGGAGGAGCAGGTCTTAGTGGCAGACCTGGAGGGGGAAGTGGTGGGACTGCTGATCTACCTTGTCCGCCATATCTCTGGCGGCCCGGTAAAAGAGCGGGACGTGCTGTTCGTGGACTCCATGGCGGTGGAGGAGCGCTACCGGGGGCAGGGCATCGGACGCAGACTGTTCGACACATTGCTGGAGCTGTGCAGGGAGCGGGGATATGACGGTCTGGAGCTGCAGGTCAATGCCAGGAACGCAGGGGCCAGGGCCATGTATGAGAAATACGGGTTTACGGAGAAATCGGTGAATATGGAGTTTTTGAAGCTTTCCGTTAAATGAGACGCGCTTTTTTGGCTGCAGAAAGAAAAGTGTCCAGTTACCGGAATGCCCCCCCGCAGCAGAGCTGCGGGAAACTGCGCCCTGCGGAATCAAAGCCGCCGGATGGGGAAGAACATGTACTGCTTTCCTGTCTCCGGACAGGTGAAATCATGCACGGCTCCTGCCAGGGAGAGGCTGTTCTCCTCCAGCCAGTTCAGCATTTCCGGGAAGGCGTTCCCGCCGTCACATTCTACATAGGCATATTCGAAGCCCGGAACCACCCATTTCGTCCAGCCCTCCGGGGCCTGTGCCTCATCATCGCATTCCACCCCGGCCAGATACAGCCCTTTGGTAAACCCCTCCTCCCAGGGCCGAAAGGAGCGGGAAAAATCGGACATGGCACCCCAGATGCCGGCCAGGCCGCCGTTTTCGTCCTTTTTCGCCAGATGCTGTACCTCCGCGAAATGGGAGTTGGCATCCTCCCACAGCCTCCGGATGAAGCCCTCGCCGTCCCGGGTGGAGCCCTCCTTGCCGATTACGGTAAAAGATTCCTTGATACACTTGTTTACGTTCATTGATATACCTCCATTATGTATCGCGCTGCGCAAGAATCTCCTCCATGGACGCGGCATCGAAGGCCTCCAGCGCCCTGTGACCTGTCAGCGCTTTCATGATTCGCCATCCTTCCAGGCTGTTGACGGCATTCTGGGGCAACGGAAGGAAGCCCAGATCCAGGTAGACCTTGCAGGCCAGCCAGGTGGTGGTCTGGGTGGGGATTTTGGCATGGGTATAGTTTAGATTCCGCATGATATCCAGCACATGGGCAATCAGAGGCTTCGCCAGGCCTTTTCCCTGCTGCTCCCTGCGGACGGCCACCCAGTGTAGCCAGCCGGAACCGGATTTGTCCCGGCCGGTGATGTCGTAGTAGGCCGTGGCGGTGGCCACCTTCTCGCCCTCGGCATTTTCCACAAATACCATACGGTTCAGGAGAGAATCCTCCCTGCCGCCGTAATATCTGTTCCAGGCCTCCAGCCCCTGCTCATAGGTGGAGAATTCCTTTGCGGACTTCTCGATGTCAATCCAGCTATCCCTGTCCCCGTACTGATAGAAGACGAAGCGGTAGCCTTCCGGAAGGGGAAGCTGGGGGACATTGTCCAGATCCTGTTCCAGCAGCAGTTCGTAGTGTTTTATCCGATGGTCATGATTGTCGAATTGGATGACTGTCTGTTCCATTGCGATGCCTCCTGAGAGCCTTGCCCGTCATGGGCTGTGTCGGTCGCCTGTGAAGTTCCGTAATGCCATAACGGTATCATAATTCGGTTTCCGTGTCAAGGTGCGGAGGGATTCCGCCATGCAGGACTTCCGGATTCACATGTCACATACGGACGGAAAACCTGGATTCCTGGTTCGTGGCATGGTGCCATAGATTCCCGCAGCTTGTCATGCGGATTGGGTTTGGGGTTATCGGCCTGGTGTTCACGCGTTTGGCGATAGCATTGTTCCGCCTGACCAGAGAAGGTGCAACGTGACTGCATGCATTGAAGAATTGAAGAACGGCATGGCCCGCAGGTCATGCCGTTTGCGCTGGGTGAGGCATTTTCGACAGGTTCCGGAGCGTTGTTCCCTCAGGCCGGAAACGCCTCCGCCAATTCTCGGATAAGACCATATGCCCGCCCATCGTGGGCCTTCATCCGTTCAATCTGCCCGGCGAAGAGGCGGCGGTTCTCGGCCTTGGCCAACTGGCGGGTCTGGGCCTCGCCCCGCTCCCAGCCGCCCAGGACGGGAATCATTTCCTCCCAGATGATTTTTGTTACGGATTCAAATTCCTGTGCCGCCCGGTTCAGCTTTTCTGCCTGCGCGGGCAGTGATTCCGCCAGACGGCGCAGATATTTTGCGGCATGGAGGCGTCCGTCCGAAAGGCAGTCCATGGCGTCACCGTGGCACATCATGCGTTCCACCAGTACAGGAAAGACTGCATCCCGGGGGAAATCCCTGTCGCACAACAGGGCATCTCTCCATGCGTCATAGGCATGGGTTCCTCTGGCAAAGGTTCCGCACATGCGCCCTTTTAAGGCTTCGGCGGCATTTTGGAGCGCCTCCTTTGTGGTAAGAGGAGGGAGAGACTGTGTACCGGTGGCAATTAGGGCAGTGGTGTCCGGATTCTCCCACCAGTCTCCGGTGCTGAAATAACCGTTTTTCTCAAACTGTACGCTGGCCTGGTTCTCCGGGTATTCCTGGAATACATTCCACCCCGTCAATATATTGCCGTTTTCTCGATAACCAGTGATGACGCAGGCTTCCGGCGGGCCTATGATCCCCAGGGCGATGACAGGATTTCCGGCGTTGATCTCATTTCGAATAAAATCCATGAAGTCCTCTTTTTTCGTATCCGGTGTCCTTTTCAGTATCTTCAGTTCCCGCTCCATGGCGCGCATACCGCACCGGAATATCTTGTCCGGGTCGTCGAAAGCAAAAACAGCGTCTACATTGCCGCCGTCCCAACAGGAAGTATTCCAGTTCAGCCGGAATGCCGCGCCGCTTTCCGCCATTGCCCGTGTGTAATCTGCAGGGATGCCCAGGTATTTTGCGCAGGATTGGATGCACATGGGGAAGGGAGTGCAGCCATCTACGCCGTAGGCGACTTTGGGGACGCCGTAAAGAATTGTTGTATCGTTTATTTCCATTTTTTTCTCCTGTTTTTTTAAAGTTGTTGGTCAGTAACCGCGTTTGCAGCTGTGTTCCGGTTCTGCGGGGGCTGTGTACATGACGTATCCGCAATTTCTCATTTTGGAGCACAGTTAACTGTGCATTCGGCGGCATCCGTTTTGCCCTGTTTATGGCAGTGGGCCGAAGCTTCGGTTATCCCGGGCAATCCCACTCCAAATACACCGGCACAGAGCCGTATGCGTGTTAACAGCGGCTGTTCCAGACGGAACTGCGATGGCGTATAACCGGTGTACCGTCTGAAAACCCGGGAAAATACGGTTCTGCCCGAAAAACCGTAGCGCATTGCGATATCAATGATCTTCTGGTCCGTATACAGGAGCTCCTGGGCGGCATTGGCGATTTTCCGTTCCTGAATATAATGGGAAAGGGACTTTCCGGTATTTTGCCGGAAGATATCCCGGACATGTGCCAGGGAAAAGCCTGTCTGTAAAGCCAGTTCCTCCAGGTTGATCTCCTCCTGCACCCGTGTTTCCACAAAAGTACAGACGGACCATATGAGAATGTAATGATTCATTTCAGGATATATGTTCACCTCCGGATTTTGATTGATCGCTTCGAAGCAAATTCAGTATAGCATAGTTTTTGCGATTGTGCGCGACGATTTTGAGGATGAAAGAGGGTACAAAGCCCCGAGAGTATCGTCCGGGGCAAGAAATTCCGTTGAGATCTTATCGGCCATTTTTACCAGATCCTCTGCCCGTTTCCGCAGTAAGATTCCTTCTTCCGTAAGCTGTATGCTGACGGGCAGGGAACAGAGCAGACAGAGAGCGGTACATCCGGACTGAAAAATGACAGAGGAGAAACCGGGGATGAAACTTCCGCGGAAACATTGCCGGAAGAAAATGAAGGTTCTGCCGGGATACGGCCAGAAGAGGATGATGGTTCCCATATCCTGATCGCATTAAAATGTTATGTACTTTTTGTAATCGTCAAAAATAAGATACCGCGGCGTCTCGTCTTCGTCGATTTCGGGAATCCGCTTTCCGGCGGTGTGGAAACGATTGTCAATATTGTCGTCGTTGCAGGCCGACACCTCGAACAGCATGACCGGACCTGTGCCGGGGATACCCTGCCATTTATGGTACTGGCCCGGCATCAGGGTGATGCTCTGTCCCGGCTTTAATGTGATCTGGATGCCGGCCGGAAGCGTCATGCGGCAGCCGTCCACTGTAATTGTGACCGGGGTATCCGCAAATTTTCCCGGCTGTCCGTTCCTTCCGCCTTCGGTATCCGCGAAATCCGCTTCTGTGCTGTTGTAAAGCGTCAGAATCAGAGTTCCGCCGCCGCGGTTGATGATATCCTCCATTTTGCTCCAATGGTAATGGTAGGGCAGAATCTGTCCGTCTCCGACCAGGAGCAGTTTTTCCGCATAGGGCTTCGGATAGGCGTCCTTGTGATAAAAATTTCCGTTTCGGAAGGTGAAGACCGTAAGGCCGACTTTTTCAAAGTCGCCGCTGCCGAAATCCGTGACATCCCATCCGAGCATATTGTCCGCAATTTCTCTGTTTTCTTCGCCCAGACTGCGCCATTCATCCACGCCCCAATATGCAAAGGGAGGAAGGGGAAGAGAATGGCTTTCTGCAAATTGAATCGCATTGCTGATGACCTGATTGACTGTTGAACGTCTCATATAAGTATCTCCTGTTTTTGGCCCGTATTTGTTCCGTATCATATCAACATTGGCACTGTTTTGCGTGTAAGCTGTTTTTTGGCTGCCTGTTCTGCTATCCTTTCACGGAACCTACCATCACGCCCTTTACGAAATATTTCTGGATAAAAGGGTAGACCACCAGAATCGGAAGGGTGGTAACAACAATGGTGGCCGCGCGCACGGACTGGGAAGGCGGCAGGACATCCAGCGAGTTATAAGCATCCGCCCCCAGGTCCCCGATACTGGAAACGGAGGTAATGATATTGCGCAGGATGTTCTGCATGGGCAGCAGGGCGGTTTTATTGATATAGAGCATGGCGTCAAACCAGGAATTCCAGTGACTCACCGCATAGAACAGCCCTATTGTGGCGATGGAGGCCTTGGACAGGGGCAGCACTACCTTTACCAGAATCTGTACGTCGTTGGCTCCGTCGATCACCGCAGCTTCCTCCAGACTCTTCGGAATTGCGTAGAAAAAGTTGCGCATAATCAGCAGATTCCAGGTGTTTACCATGCAGGGGAGTACCATTGACCAGCGGGAGTCCATCAGACCCACACCCTTTACCACGATGAAGGTGGGGATCATTCCGCCGGAAAACAGCATGGTGAAAAATACGAAGCCGGTGATTACGGTCCTGCCTTTCAGCTGTGTCCTGGAGAGCCCGTACCCCAGGCCGATGGTTACCGCCAGGCTCAGGAATGTTCCTGCAAATACCCGGAACAAAGTATTTTTGTAGGCCCGAATGATATTTTTTCCGCTGGCGATAAGCATTTCATACGCCGTAAAGTCAAACTTCTCCGGGATGATAATGAAGCTTCCCCTTCTGGCAATCTCTGCCTCGCTGATAAAGGATGTCATCACTACAGTAAATACGGGCACCAGGATCAGAATCATGAAGATACACATGATAATTACATCTACTGCCTGAAATATTTTTTCGCCTGAAAGTCTTTTTTTCATTACCAGATGCCCTCCTGTCCCATTTTTTTCGTGATATGGTTCGTCCCCATGACCAGTATCAGAGAGATGACGGAGATGAACAGATTAACGGCCGATGCAAAGGAATAGTTCTGGTTCAGCACACCTTCCCTGTACACATAGGTACTGATGATATCTGCTGTAGAGTAGGTCTGGGGAGAGTAAAGAAGAAGCACCTTCTCATAGCCCATGTTCAGGATGTTGCCCACCTTTAAAATCAGCATAATGGTCACCACCGGCATGATACCGGGAAGGGTAATACTCCACATTCTGCGCAGGATACCGGCTCCGTCTACCATGGCTGCCTCATAGAGTTCCCGGTCAATGCCTGTCATGGCAGCGATGAACACAATGCTTTCCCATCCTATGGTCTGCCAGACCTCGGATACCGTATAGATCGTGCGGAACCACTCAGGCTGCCCCAGAAAAGGAATCGGCTCCCCTCCAAAGGCCTTTACGATTATATTGAGCAGGCCGCCGTCCACCGAAGTAAGTGTCCTGATCATGCCGCAGACGATAACTGCGGACAGAAAGTGAGGAAGATAAGAAACGGTCTGTACTGTCTTTTTGAACCTTTTTCCCTTCAGCTCATTAATGAATAATGCCAGGACAATGGACAAAGGGAAGCTGAATATCAATGTATAGACACTGAGCAGCAGCGTGTTCCGTATCAGGCGGAAGCAGTACATGGAGCCGAAAAACTTGGTAAAATGCTTCAGTCCCACCCATTCGGAAGTAAAGATTCCCTCCACCCCAAAGAACGGCTTGTAATCCTTAAAGGCGATGATAATGCCAAACATGGGCAGATAGCGGAATACGATGTAATAAATCACCCCCGGAAGCATCAGAAGGTAAATAAAACGGTCCCGTTTCAAATAATAAAGAAACGTTCTCTTCTTTTTCTCTTTCAATACAATACCCATACCTTTCCCGCTGCCAATCTTTTCCCTTAAGGGGAAAAACGGATGCGTTGTAGAATGAACTTATACTCACGAGCGATGAAATTTGTCACAATGTCCCCGGCATCTTTCGCTCGTGAGTCGGGACGCCTGGCAAGTTTCAATGATCGTCAGTATACATTATGAAATCTCCCACAAATCCCAGAGCGCCTTTGCTTCCGGTGCCTCCAGATATTCGTTCAACGGGATGATAATGCCGTCTTTGGCATATTTTCCCCAGTCATCTTCCCACCAGGCATCAATCTGGTCGCCGCCTGCCAGCAGGAGATTCAGTTTTTCCTTTTCTGCGGAGGCATCCGATGGAGGCATGATGATTTCCACCTTTACGCCTGTCTGATCCAGAATGTAATCCTGCATCTCCTTGTAGGCAGCTTCATCGCTTCCCGCTTCTGCTCCTGAGACGGAGAATGCGCCTGAGTTGTTATAAATTACGATAGTAGGAACGTCTTCATTATCCGTACCTGCATTTGCACTTCCGCTTTCCTGTCCATTCTGTGTGTTTTCGCTCAGCCTGTTTTCGCCTGCCTGAGAAGACTCATCATTTCCGCCGCAGCCGCCCAGCAATGCCATAGCCGTTACTGCTGCCAATATGGCCGCCAATCCCTGTCGTTTTTTCATACTTACTTAATCCTCCTTTCGATAACTCTTGAATACCAGCTCTCTGACAGTCCCGCCCATATCCCGGACGGTCAGATCGGTATCCCTTTCATAGAAAACGTAAATTCTGTCTCCTCTGACAGCCAGATCCGCATATCCGCCTTCTTCATCCACCTTTAAAATCTTCTTCCAGGTGACGCCGTCGTCATCACTCTCATATACTGTCAGGTTGATCCTTTTGACTGTGTCCGCACAGTTTATGAAGTATAATTTTCCCTGATCCGCATCCATACATGCGAAGCATTTGGGATCGGGCAGGCTGTTCTCTTTCCAGGTTTTTTCCAGGCGGACAGGTGTTTCGGGTGCTATGCCCAATATCCTGCAGGTTGCTTCTTCCCGGTGCCTGAAATTGAACAGAAGTTTGCCGCTGCTGATTTCCGCCACCGTGGTCTCGTTGGCACAGTTAATATTTTCCGTAAGGAAGCCTGCCTTCCAGCTTTTTCCGTGGTCTTCACTGTATATGCAGCCTGCCTTGGAAGGCGCATGGCGTTTGATTCTGCCGGTGGCTTCCTGATCCCAGCGAATCTCTCCGTCCGCCAGCCAGATGGGCACTACCAGTTTTCCTGTGCCGGTGGCAATTCCGTGCCCGGGACCGGAAGCGCTCACATTCCATTTATATGGAAAGCTTCTGTATGTGTCGGTAATCTCAACCGGCTCGCTGAAACTGATTCCGTCATCGTCGCTGCAGCAATGCCATACCTGCTCATAATCCCGGTGGAAAATCAGATGGATTCTGTCCCCGTCCACAATCAGTACCGGATTGTTCCAGGTTATCTTACGCTCTTCGGTTCCCCTGGTCAGCTTATGGGGATAAACAGGATTGCTGAAGGTCTCTCCGCCGTCCGTGCTGCGGCGGATGGTAACCCACATATCCGCCCAGTCATCCCTGTGGGCGTCTCTGGCCTCATATACCAGCAGAATCGACCCTTTCCTGGTCACCACGATACCGGGGATTCTGTATTCGTGATAAATGCCCACACCCAGTTTTTCAATGATTTTCTCTTTTTCTATCTTCAATCTACATCACCTATCCCATCTAATATGCGTTTTTCTTCCTCTCTGAGCGGACGGAAGGGAGCCCTGCAGATGCCGCAGTCAATTCCTTTTTTTCCCAGAAGATACTTTTCCGCTGCAATGATATTCTTTACCCTGAGCATCTCGCTTATGAGGCTGCTCGCTTTGTGCTGAAGCTTTTCGGCTTCCTGGAAACGTCCCTCGCGGTATGCGTTCCAGATCCTCTTAAACATCTTCAGCATGAAGTTGTAAGTGCTGCCGATCGCGCCGTCCACTCCTACGGAAAGCGCATAGAGCAGAGATTCGTCTTTGCCGAACATGATCTTGATATCGGGGAATTTCCTGCGTATCCGTCCCAGCTCGTACAGGTTCAGATCCGTGTATTTCAATCCCTCTATCCGGCTTTGGCCCATGATTTCTTCCATATTGTCCGCATTGATGGACACACCTGAATACTGTGGAATATTATAGATCACTACAGGCAGATCCGCTGCGTCCGAAATCACTCCATAATAGCCTGCAATCTCTTCTGTCTGGAAATTATAGTAAAAAGGCGGTACGCTGGAAACGGCAGATGCTCCCGCCTTCCGGGCTTCCTTTGCCAGGTGCGCTGCCTGGGCCGCTCCTATCTTGCCAACGTGGGCAATGACAGGCACTTTTCCGTTTGCTGCCTCCGCCACTGCGGCAACCACGCGGGTACGCTCCTCATCTGTCAGCAGGAAACATTCGCCTGTGCTTCCTGTCACATAGAACCCGTCTGCACCCTCCTCCAATAATAATTCTACAAGTCTCTTTAATTCCGCGTAATTTACGTCTCCGGCTTTGTCAAAAGGCGTAACGATTGCAGGAATGATACCATCCAGTTTCATAAATGTTCTCTTTCTCTCTTTCTTTTTTCGTTGTCAGTTTCTGTCAAGTCCTGTACTGCTTTTCCTTATCACCAGCCTGGGATTTATCACTTTGAAGTCGTTGAAATCGTCTTCTGACCCGGCTCCTCGGATCATTCCCATCAGCATCGTTATCGCCTCCCTTCCCATTTTGTTTCCCTCGGTAGATACGGATGAAAGCGGAACCGACAGCATATTGCACAGACTGCTGTCATTGTATCCTACGATCCGTACATCCTTTCCCGGGCGCAGCCCCTTCTCCTCCAGCATGGTATACAACACGGCCGCTGTGGTATCGTCAAAACACAGCACGCCGTCAGGGTGTTCCTTATCTCCGAACAGACTTCTGATCCTGGATTTTAATTCGTAGTCATCATAGTTACCGAAGATTACTCTGTCCTTCTGTGTTCCGGCAGAACTGTCATAGATTGCTGTCTCAAACCCGTGGTAGCGTTCGATTGCGGTAGAATATTTCTTTTCGGAAATGTAGGACAGTCTCCGGCATCCCTGCTCGATCAGATGCTTTGTGGCTATATAAGCGCCATAATTATTGTTCATGCCGATGAAGGGGACGTCCAGGCCGTCTATGATCCGGTTACATACAACAAACGGAATTCCTCCTTTTTTTAACAGTGAAAATGTATTGTAGCTCAATTCCGAGTTGATAATGGGGATAATGATGCAGCCGTCCGCCTGAATGTCAATTATCCGCAGAATATTGGAATGCTGCCTTTCCGGAAAGTTCTCGCTGCTGGAGAGAACTACGTTGATATTGTTCCGGGAGGCATATTGCTCGATACCGGAGATGAATTTGGGATAGGTGTCCCCCGTAATGGAGGGAAGGACTACCCCAATATTAAGCACCTTCTGTACGCTTCTTCCGGAAACATAAGTACCGCTTCCCTTTACGGAATACAGGTATCCTTCTTCTTCCAGCTCCGCGATAGCCTTGTCGATAGTATTTCGCGCAACTTCGTATTTTCTGCTTAAAAAATTGCGGCCAGTTGCCTATTTTTAGGCAGATTTTTGAATGCGCAAGGTTCCCACGCTGAAGCATGGAAGGAAGCTGCCGGGCAACTTTCTGGTGGTGGAGGTCGGGAACAAGACGGCGGATGTGGTTTACCCGGAGCGGGGCATGGCTATGAGGGAGCAGACAGCGCTGCGGCCAGGGAGCATTCGATTGCGTGTGTGAGGAAACATTGCGTGTGATATCGCCAGATATTCCATTCCTGGGTAAAATAAATTAAGTAGTTTTAACAAAAATTCAGGATATGCAGGTGGTAAAAGAGAAGGGAAAATGATATACTGAAAAGTACAGAGGGAGGATTTTGTGAAAGGGGCTAAAGCCCTTGGGGAGAATTGAAAAATAAAGAGTAAGTTGGTTAAGAAAGAGGAATTTATAAGATAGTATCCGGTTTATCCGGTGCAGGAAGGAGCAGGAAATGATTCGGGAGATGACTTTCAAAAAACAGAACGGAATGAAAATACAGGGACGGATGTATCTGCCGGAAGAGAGGAAGGAGAAAATGCCGTTGGTAATCTTCTGCCATGGCTTCGGCGGCAATTTCCGGGAACTGATGCATCATGGGGACGGCTTCGCCGAGGCCGGCATCTGCTGTCTTTTCTTTGATTTCTGCGGAGGTGGCAGAGAGAGTCTGAGCGACGGTACCATGAAAGAAATGACGGTGGAATCCGAGTGCGGGGATCTGGAGACCGTCATTGCGGATATGAAGAAGCTGGATTATATTGATCCGGAGCGGATTTTTCTGCAGGGGGAGAGCATGGGAGGGCTGGTCTCCGCCCTGGTAGCGGCCCGGCATCCCCGGGATATCCGGGCGCTGGTTCTCTGGTATCCGGCATTTTCGATTCCGGAGGATGCCCAGAGACGGTATCTGGCCGGGGAACATGAGGTGTTCGGCATAGTTTTGGGGAAGGAATTTGATGAACAGGCCAGACTGATTGATGTGTATGGAAGAATTTCGGAGTATGGCAGGGCGGGGCTGCTGATTCACGGAA
>OFFJ01002204.1_pt1 | contig 12761 bp, 10 predicted proteins | sample 1521261 | NCBI WGS metagenome assembly OFFJ01 (sample SAMEA3504122, study PRJEB24116) | mouse gut metagenome | biome: mouse gut; feature: mouse-associated habitat; material: faeces | place: Denmark | collected 2011 | reverse complement strand
TCCAAAAAAAGCTCCACTAAAAACAGGATCCATTAGATATCATCTATTGATCAATAAAAACCAAAGTTATATTTTCAGGGAGGATTTATATGGCAAACGATGAAAAACTACTACAGACTATCCCCAACGGCACCCTTGGGCTAATTCCGCTTGAAAGCATCAAAGATATGGGGGAACGGGTGGACAAGTACTTGGTCAAATGGCGGGCAAAGCGTGAACACGGGCATGCCGATACGATTACGTTTAACCGTTATAAACGGGATACCTACATTTTGGACGCCGACTGCCCGCGTTTTGGAAGCGGCGAAGCAAAAGGCGTAATCCGGGATTCGGTGCGCGGATATGACCTTTACCTGATGGTCGACGTGACCAACCATCATTTACGCTACAAGCTGTGCGGACACGAAAACCTCATGTCCCCGGACGACCATTTTGCCGACTTAAAGCGCATTATTGCCGCAGTCGGCGGCAAAGCCCGGCGTATCACAGTAATTATACCATTTTTATACGAAAGCCGGCAGCACAAGCGTACTTCCAGAGAATCCTTAGACTGCGCCTTAGCCCTTCAGGATCTAATCAATATGGGGGTAGACAATATCATTACCTTCGACGCCCATGACCCGAGAGTGCAAAATGCGATACCGCTGAATGGCTTCGAGACGGTAAGGCCGACGTATCAGTTCGTGAAAGGGCTTCTGCGCCGTTTCGACGATTTGCAGATTGACAGCGGCCATATGATGGCAATCAGCCCTGATGAAGGGGCGACCGGGCGCGCCGTATATCTGGCAAATGTATTGAATCTTGATATGGGCATGTTCTACAAACGCCGTGACTATACGAAGATTGTTGACGGGCGTAACCCGATTGTCGCACATGAATTTCTTGGCTCTTCGGTGGAGGGGAAGGATGTAATCATACTTGACGATATGATTTCCTCCGGCGACAGTATCTTAGATGTTGCAAGGCAGCTCAAGCAGCGTAAGGCAAGACGTATCTTTGCCGCGGCGACATTTGGGTTGTTCACGAACGGATTGGACAAGTTTGATAAGGCTTATGAAGAGGGAAGCATCGACGCAATCCTGACTACCAACTTGATTTATCAGACGCCGGAACTTCTGGAAAGGCCGTATTATATTAATTGTGATATGAGTAAATATATTGCTTTGATGATTGATACGCTGAACCATGACGGGTCAATCAGCAGTATTTTGAATCCGGTTGATCGGATTCATCATGTGGTGAATAAGTACAAAAATAACGAGACGGTTTAGGGGAGGGGTGTAATTTTTTTGGCAGTTGGACGCGGTTGGAAGCGGGAGGGGGACCCGGTGCAGACAATTCAGAGGCGTTTTTAATGGAGGTGAAATCCACTGCTTACGGAAACTTAGGAACGAAGGTTCTCCTGAGTTCCTTAGTTGCAGTTAGCAGTTAGTTCACCGAAATGTTGTCCCGTCTGTGTTGGGAGCCGCCCGTCCATAACTGCGTCCGCTACCCAAAACTCAGACCATCGCCTTATAAAACCGTATCCGAAACTGTCCGCCCCCTTCCTGTGCATTCTGCGCCCGTATCACCGCATTTTCCCGTGAAAGAATCATCTGCGCCAGAGCCAGCCCGATACCGAAACTATCCTTCCCCGCATTCTCTCCCCGGTAAAACCGCTCGAACAGATGGGGCAGATCTGCCTTTGGAATCCCAGGCCCCGAATCCGTAATCAGAAGCTCCGTGTAAAGCGGATTTTCCTCACAGCATATGGTCAGCGTCCCGCCATCCGGTGTATATTCCAGTCCGTTTTTGATTACATTCTGTACGGCTTCCAGCGTCCACCCATAGTCCCCGGTAAACGACGCACCGTCCGCCCCGCGGATGGCGCAGGACTTACAGTGAATGTCCATGGCAAGTTCAAAAGGCGCGATTGCATCCGCAAGGAATTTCTCCATAGAAACCGTTTCTTTTTGCAGTGAAATGCTCCCGGCTTCTAGTTTGGACATTTTCAGGAGCGCGGTGACAAGCCATTCGATTTTAGAAAGCAGCATTCCCGCCTCCCGGAGAAGCCTCCTTCTTGCATCCACGTCAAGTTCTGGGCTTCGCAGCCGTTCCAGAAGGATGTGGAGCGCAGTGAGCGGCGTCCGTATCTGGTGGGAGATATCGGCAAGGGCATCCGCAAGGGAAGTCTTCTCCTTTTGAAGAAGCGCCGCCTGTTCTTTTAACCGGATGGTCATCTTATAAATCTCATCCCGCAGGATTTCCAGATCTCCTTCCTGAAAATGTTGGAACTCTGGCCTGTCATTTCCATGCAGAATCTCATCGATTTGGCCCGCAAGCAGACGCATGCCCTGATAACGCCTGCTTTCCTTTGAAAGGTGCAATGTACACCAGAATAAACTGCAAAAAAACGCCGCAGCTGCAGCGTTCCTTCCTGACAGCATCCAACCGGCAAGGACAGAAAGAAGCGTTCCTGCCATGGACACCCCGATATATCTCACAAATCCTCTGTTGCGAAATCTCCACATAGTGTCATACCTCCATCCGATATCCAAGCCCGCGGACCGTTTTGATTATCTCCGGATTCTGGGGATCGCGTTCAATCTTGTCACGTAGTCGTTTGATGTAGACGGTCAGGGTATTATCGTTGACATATTCGCCGGCTATGTCCCAGATGTCTTCCAGTAATTGCCCGCGGGAAAGGACTTTCCCACGGTTATTTAAAAAGACAAGGAACAAGCGGTATTCTAATGCCGAGAGGAACAGTTCCTCCCCGGAACGGGTGACGACGCCCTTCTCGGTATCCACCTTCAGATCCCCTGCATAGACCGCGCCTCCGGATTTTCCGGCGCGTCTTAACACGGAACGCATCCGTGAGACCAGCTCCCGGGGGCGGAAGGGTTTGCTGATATAGTCGTCCGCGCCCATGTCCAGTCCTGTTACTACGGAAAATTCATCCCCAAGGGCAGTCAGGAATATGACGGGGATATCATATTTCGCTTTGATTGCCGTACAAGTACTGTAACCGTTTCCTTCGGCGAGCGTCACGTCAAGAAGGATGAGCTGTGGGTGTTCTATGTCAATTTGCTCCATTGCTTTGCGTTGTCCGTTGGCGGAAATGACCCCGAATCCTTCTTCTTTTAAAAATGCCGACAGATTCTCCACGATTGCCGGGTCGTCTTCGATTAATAGTATTTTAGTTCCTAACATGTCTGTACTCCTTGTATTTTCTTAAATTTATCATAAAATTGCGACGCCTTCAAGGTATAACATGGATTATTGAAAGTGTTTATGCTAAGATAAGGAGGATAAAAGTAGATTCATATGTTTGTACTGCATCAAAAAAGGAACAAAAAAGCAAGGAGAAACACAATGATAGAAATCCGGCATGTAACCAAATGTTTTGACAGCATCAAAGCCTTGAACGACGTGACGTTTACCATCCCCAAAGGCAGGATATTCGGCCTTCTTGGAACCAACGGAGCAGGGAAAAGCACGCTGCTTAGGGCGATGGCGGGAATCCTTGCATGCGACGCAGGAGAGATTCTGATAGAAGGGGAGGCGTGTTACGATAATCCGCAGGGGAAGGAACGGTTTTTTTACCTGCCGGACGACCCATACTATTTCCCCAATGCAACCATGGAGACCATGACAGATTTTTACCGCAGGCAATACCCGGGCATGGAACCGGAAGCTGTGGAGTACATGGCAGAGCGGCTGGAACTGGACGCCCGAAGGCCTTTGCGCACATTTTCCAAAGGAATGAAGAGACAGGCGTTCTTGATTCTTGCCTTGTGTGCGAATACGGACTACCTGCTGTGCGACGAAGTGTTTGACGGGCTTGACCCCGTAGTGACGGAAGTGATGAAGGATTTGTTCCTCCGGGAAATGAAAGAACAAGACCGTACGGTGGTGGTTGCCGCCCATAAGCTCAAGGATTTGGAGGAGTTCTGCCAGGATATCGCAATCCTGCACAAAGGAGGGATGCTCCTTGCCGGAGACATGCGCAGGAGGGCAGGGGAAATCTACAAGCTTCAATGTGTGTTCGACGGGGAAATGCATGAAAAAGCGCAGGAATATCTGAACGTCTGTCTGGATGTAGTCCGATTCCGGCAGGAGGGATATTTTACCACATTGATTGTAAGAGGCGAAAAGGAGAAGATTTTAGAGCAGATTCAACGGGAAAATCCAGTGTTCTGCCGAGAGGTTCCCATGACGCTTCAGGAGATATTTCTTGCGGAAATGGAGGGGAGCGGTTATGACGTGGGCAAAGTATTTCAGTAGATGGTTTCGGGAAGCGGGGCGTTCCCATCTTGCGGCAGTACTCTCATGGGGATTCCTGTCGCTCTATATGCTCATGATGCTGATGGAGGTTTCCGCAGATGGGGAATATGTTTTTTTCGGGATTGGGAGCATGGAATTATGTATCTTGTGCGCCGGGCTTGGGCTTGCATTTTCTATGATTGAGTTTTTCTACCTGTTTCAGGGCAGGCAGCAGGATTTCTATTATAGCCTTCCTGTGAAGAAAAGTACGGTATTCTTTAGCAGATATGTCCATGGAGTTTGCCAGTTTTTTGCGCCGCTTCTGCTGACCCAGATGATCCTTGGGGTATATGGGGCGATGAACAGCCAGAAGTTTGCCCCATATGCAGGAGGTTATCTGGGGAGGAGCATCGGGGCGTCGATGCTGGTTTTTCTAGTATTTTATCATACGGGAATGCTTGCCGTAGCCATTGCGGGGAAGATTGCGGCGGCAGTAGCGGCGGCAGCGGTGTTCCTTTTTTATTTTCAGGCGGCGGTACAGAATCTTTTTTATGGATATGTAGAGGAATTTTACCAATATTTTTACCGGATTCCTCTTTTGGAAGAAGTGAAAGAGATTCTGGCGCCATTGGGGATTGCCAAGGGACTGATGGGAACGGAAGTCTATGACTGGCAGGAGGTATGGGAATATGTGCCGGAGGGAAAGGTCATTGCTGCGGCAGTTCTCTGGGCAGGGATATTCTTTGGGCTGGCTGTATTGGCGCACAGGAGCCGGAAAACGGAGATGACAGGTCGTGTGTTTGTAAATATCCTGGCGGAGCGTGTTCTGGAAGCGGCTGTTTCATTGTTTGCTGGGATGGGGCTTGGATTGCTCATCATGGATGGGGCGCAGGTGAAAGGGCATGGTGCAGCGGCAGTGTTGGCGATGGGTGCCGGAGGCATAGCGGGTGTATGCGGGATACATTTGTTGACAGAGTGCCTTGTGCGGATGCCGGGAGCATCCCTTGGCCGGAGAAAAGGGCAGATGTGTGCAGTCAGCATTTGTGCGTTTGCCGTAGGATGTGCTTTTCTAGGGAATCAGGGCAGGTTTGACGGGTATGTACCTGAGCGCGGGCAGGTTCTTGAGGTGGCCGTGAGCGTCGGCGGGATTGATATGGGACAGAAACAGTTTATACGCGGGGAAAACGGGGATGATTCGATTGCGGAGGAAAGGCTTTTGCGGTATTCGCTGGCGGAGGATGAGAGCATTGACGAGGGGATGGCGTGGATTCAGGGAGTGGTTTCCGGGCTAGAGCATGGTCGGGATGCAGATGCAGTGCATGGTGAAGTGAGAGAAGCAAAAGAGGATAGACTTACGTCGGCAACCGTTTGCTATCATTTTAAGGACGGCAGCAGATGTTACAGGCGCTATCCGCTTAACGGGGAGGCATTAGAGTCATTTTCCCGGGTGTATGAAACGGAAGAATATAAGAAACGGGCGTATCCGCTGGTGGAAGTTGCGGATATTACAAAGGGGCAGGTCACATGGTCGGACGGTGTGGCAAAGAAAATGCTGGCAATGTCAGAATCGGACAAGGCGGCGATGCTTGCAGCGTATAAGAAAGACATTGCGAGGCTTAGGATGGAGATGTTGGGGACGGCATTTCCTATTGGATTTATGGAAATTATTTCCGAGGTAGATGGAATTTATCTGGAGGCAATGATTTATCCCTTCTTTGAGAGGACTTGTAAAATACTTGAGGAAGCGGGGGCTGATGTGGGAAAATCTCTTGTAGATTATGGAATTACGTCGGTGAAAGTAAAGGCTTCGTCTCCGGCGGGGCAAGGGTATTCCGGGGGTGTGCATATGCAGTTCTACGACAAGGAGAATGACATTGCCAAGTGGAGTGAGAAATTGATACCGGATAGCTTTGCGGTACAGCCTGTTCTGCGTCCGGTGGATTCTTCTGTGCAGGCCGAAGTACAGGTGGAAGATGAAGCCGCTAACGGCGCGGTGGTCGTGGATTGTTATGGAGTGGAAGAAAGGGGCGGAAAGTAAATGGAAACAGGGGAACCTGAGGTGCTGTTGATGGGAGCGGCGATTATTGACGTGCTGGTCCGTCCGGCCGATGAAGAGGTATTTCGGACAGGCTCTTATCCGGCAGAGGATATCCGGATGTCGGTAGGCGCGGATGCGCTGAATGAGGCGACTGTGCTTGCCCGTATGGGGAAGCCCGTCCGGCTTGTCACGGTGATTGGAAATGATTTGGCGGGAAGGTTTCTGATTGAACACTGCAGGCGGGAGGGAATCGGGCTTTCAGACGGATGTGTCCGGGACGGTATGGCAACGGGAATCAATGTGGTGCTGGTAGGGGAGGATGGAAGACGGAATTTTCTTACGAACGCCAGTGGGAGCTTGCGGAAATTATGTCTGGGAGATATTCAGACGCCATTTCCGAAGAGTGTGAAGATTGTCTGTTTTGCCAGTATTTTCGTGTTCCCGCAGATTGGGGCGAAGGAGCTTGCCTGTATCTTTGCACAGGCCAAGAGACAGAATAAGATTGTGTGTGCGGATATGACGAAATGTAAGAATAGGGAGACCGTGGAGGAGATGGCGGAGGCATTTTCCTATATTGATTATTTACTGCCAAACGACGAGGAGGCGATGCTTCTTACCGGGAAGGAGACGGTTTCTTTGGCGGCGGCGGAGCTTTTGAAAACGGGCGTGGGGAATGTGGTGGTTAAGTGCGGCCGGGATGGATGTCTGGTGATGAACCGGGAAGAATCTTATATGGTGCCTGGGAAAACAGGGACGCCGTGCGTGGATACTACGGGAGCGGGAGACAGCTTTGCGGCGGGATTTATTTTCGCATTGTCGAAGGGGCGGCCGCTAAGGGAATGCGCGGAGTATGGGAATGAATGCGGAGCGAGGGCGGTTGCTGTGGTGGGGGCGACGGAGTGGTTGAAAGGAGAAACATGTTATGGCATACTCACACGAAATTATTCTGCCGAATGATGATATCCCCTTTAAGATGTTCATCTTCGAGGGAAAGGACGGCAATTATGTGCGCAAGAAGCATTGGCACAGGTCGATTGAGATTTTTGCGCTTTTCGAGGGTGAATTGGAATTCTATGTAGATGAGGCGCGGTATTCGCTGCGGCCGGGAGAATTTATGCTGGTGAATTCCAATGAAATTCATTCTATTTTTTCCCCAAAGCGGAATCAGACAGTGGTTCTGCAGATTCCGCTTACCACATTTGAAAAATATTATACAGACGAAAAATTTATCTATTTTTCCCATAGTTCCAGATTGCAGGATGAAGAAGTCATGCATCTGCTTAGGGATATGTACCACACTTATCATGAAAAGCCGTGTGGGTATGAGTTGAAGGTTCAGGGGCAGTTCTATATGCTTCTTTATATTCTTGTGACAAAGTATCGCGAAACGGACGTGAATGAAAAAGTAATCCAAAATAGCCGGAAACTGGATAGGCTTTCCCAGATTACCGCTTACATGGAAGAAAACTATAGGGAAGATATTTCGCTGGAAAGCCTGGCGGAGATCTTCGGGTATTCGGCGACGTATCTGTCCAGGATGTTCCGGAAATATGCGAAGACGAATTACAAAGCATGTCTGGATGATATCAGGCTGGAGCACGCGGTGAAGGATCTTGCGGATACAAGGCTTCCGATTGGGGAAGTCGTACTTAGGAATGGGTTTCCGAACAGCAGGGCTTTTGTAAAGGTATTCAAGAAGCGGTATGGGATGCTGCCGAAGGAATACCGCAGGATGATGCAGCCTTTTTCTTAAAGATTTCTTAAAGAAGGAGGTTCAGATTGTACTTCGTGACAGGATGTGCTATACTCAAAAGCAAGAATTCTAGAAGGCATTCGTCTTTTATATTCTCACAGACAGTTCGTCTGATGTTTACCTGATAATATTTTAGAAGGCAGAATGTTACTGCCGGTCATTTTGCGCATGTATGTGGTAACATTTCTGCAGACAGCACACTAGGCAGAAAGGGGGATTATGGCATGGAGAAAGCGCAATATCGATATAGAGCCGCAGAAAACGTATAAGCCGGGGTATCCCATTGAGAAGCGGGGAATTTATTATCTTGCGCGGCGGTTGTCTTCCCAGCTGTCCTTGGCTCTTGAGGGGACGGATTACTCCCAGTTGACAAAATGTTACAGTATTTGGATTTGCCGGGATGATGTCCCGCCAAAAGAGCGTTACAGTATATCCTTCTACGAGATGGCCAACACGAAGAATACTGCGCCGAATTCTATAGCGAAAGAAAATTATGATTTGATGACGTTAGTAGTTATCAAATTGGGGAATGAGGTGTATAATGGGGGAAAGGAAGATGAAGGATATGAACTTTTGCATTTCCTGAATGCAATTATGTACCCGCATAAGGAGGACTTTATGGCTACGGTGACGGAGTACATTGATTATCCTGAAAATACGGATCTGTGGAAGGGGGTAACACAAGTGAGCAGCTTGGAGCAGGTTATCTTTGAAGGGGCTATCGATGATGCATTAAAGTTTGTAGAAAGAGAAACAAGGGAAGTCAGGGAAGCGCTGTATCGAGAGAAAGAAGAAGCAGAGAGGGAGAAAGAAAAGATAAGCCGGGAGAAAGAAGAGGTAAGCCGGGAGAAAGAAGAGGTGAGCCGGGAGAAAGAAGAGGTAAGCCGGGAGAAAGAAGAAATAAATCGAGAAAGAGAAGAGGTAGAACGAAAGAAAGAAGAAATAAACCGAGAGAGAGAAGAGGTAAATCGGGTGAGAGAAGAAGTGTGTCAAGTCAGAGAAGAAGTGTGTCAAGTCAGAGAAGAAGTGTGTCAAGCCAGAGAAGAAGTGTGTCAAGCCAGAGAAGAAGGAATCCAAGCGATTATTTTAGACAATTTGGAAGAACAGGTTCCAAAGGAAAGAATTGTTCTGAAGCTTCAAAAGCATTTCAATCTTACGAAAGAGAAGGCAGAGCATTACTATAAAAAGTATGCCTGATTTATTGTGGTAAAAAAGCATCACAAATATAGAAGGGGAACAGCAGAAAATGTGCTGTTCCTTTTTGTAAAAGACAAAAAAATACCATAAAAAGGCTAATTATTGCGTTGTATGCCCATAAAAAAGTTGATAAAATGACATTAATAAGCAACAACGCAAAAAGGAGAGAAGAAATATGGAGATTCAGAAGGTAACAGATGCCGCCTTCGGTGTCTACGGAAAAGTTCTGACAGGATATGACTGTGCCGAATTGTTGGAAGTGATGAAGCGGCAGCCTTGTCCGGCGGATGATGTGGTCTATGTCCCGTCTGTGGAAGCTTTGGAGAAGCTGTCAGTGGCAGAGGAGCTAAAAAAACGTGCATACGGCGGGCTTCCGATTCAGGTCGGGTATTGCAATGGGAACAACCGAAAACTTAATGCCGTGGAGTATCATCGCTCATCGGAGGTAGATATTGCAGAGAGCGACTTAATTCTCTTGCTTGGAAAGCAGCAGGATATTGAAGCAGACCATACATACGATACGTCTAAGATTGAAGCATTCCATGTGCCTGCGGGGACGGTTGTGGAATTATATGCGACGACGCTTCACTATGCGCCTTGCAGTGCGAAAGAGAGTGGATTCCGCTGTGTAATCGTATTGCCAAAGGATACGAACCTGGAGCTTGACTTTACGTCCGCAGCCGAGGGCGAAGATAAGCTGATTACAGCAAAGAATAAATGGCTGATTGCACATGAGGATGCAAAGATTAACGGAGCATTCTGTGGATTAAAAGGAGAGAACATTACGTTGTAATAATGCGATTGAAAATACCATTAATATGGCGGAATGGGTATAAAGTAATAAGAAAAATAGGAGGATTAGAACAATGAACAACATGCCAGAATTAAAGATTGGTGTAGTAGCGGTAAGCCGTGACTGTTTTCCAGAGAGCCTGTCCGTGACGAGAAGGGCAAACTTAATGAAAGCATATACTGAGAAATATGGTGAGGAAGGAATCTATGAATGTCCGATCTGCATCGTGGAGAGTGAAATTCATATGGTACAGGCCTTAGAGGATATCAAGGCGGCAGGATGCAATGCGCTGGTGGTATACCTTGGAAACTTTGGTCCGGAGATTTCCGAGACACTTCTTGCGAAGCATTTTGAAGGTCCGAAGATGTTTATCGCAGCAGCAGAGGAGCGGGGCGACAATCTGGTACAGGGGCGCGGCGACGCATACTGCGGTATGCTTAACGCAAGTTATAATCTCAAGCTTCGCAATGTAAAGGCATATATTCCAGAATACCCGGTGGGAGACGCGCAGGAATGTGCGGATATGATTCACGAATTTGCCCCCATTGCAAGAGCAATTGTAGGGCTTAGCGAATTAAAGATCATCAGTTTCGGCCCAAGACCGCTGAACTTCCTTGCATGCAACGCGCCGATTAAGCAGCTCTATAATCTGGGCGTTGAGATTGAGGAGAACTCAGAGCTTGACCTGTTCGAGGCATTTAACAAACACGCCGGGGACGAGCGGATTCCTGCAATCGTGAAAGAGATGGAAGCAGAGCTTGGCGCAGGCAACAAGAAGCCAGAGATTCTTGAGAAACTTGCCCAGTACGAACTGACATTGAAGGATTGGATTGAGGCACACAAAGGATACCGCAAATACGTTGCACTTGCAGGGAAATGCTGGCCGGCATTCCAGACACAGTTTGGATTCGTGCCTTGCTATGTCAATAGCCGGCTGACTGCACAGGGAATTCCGGTATCCTGTGAAGTGGACATTTACGGTGCGCTTAGCGAGTTTATCGGAACAGTGGTAAGCAACGATGTGGTAACGCTCCTTGATATCAACAATTCTGTGCCTAATGATATGTATGAAGAAGACATTCAAGGCAAATATGACTATACACAGCAGGATACATTCATGGGCTTCCACTGCGGCAATACGGCGTCTAAAAAGCTGTCCTTCTGCGAGATGAAGTACCAGATGATCATGGCAAGGGCTTTGCCTGAGGAAGTGACTCAAGGGACACTGGAAGGGGATATCGTACCCGGGGACATCACGTTCTACCGCTTGCAGAGTACGGCGGACAATCGGCTGCGTGCATACATTGCGCACGGTGAGGTTCTTCCGGTAGCAACACGTTCCTTTGGAGGCATTGGGGTATTCGCGATTCCGGAGATGGGCAGGTTCTACCGCCATGTGCTGATTGAAGGAGGCTATCCACACCATGGTGCAGTTGCATTTGGACATCACGGAAAGGCATTGTTTGAAGTATTCAAATACATCGGGGTGCCTGTGGAGGAGATTGGGTATAACCAGCCTGCAGGCGTGAGATATCCGACAGAGAATCCGTGGAGAGCTTGTTAGGAGGAAAAAATGTTATATATAGGAGTAGATTTGGGAACATCCGCAGTAAAGCTGTTATTGATGGATGGCGATGGAAAGATTCACAAGATTGTATCAAAAGAGTATCCGTTATATTTCCCGCATCCGGGATGGTCTGAACAGAAGCCGGAGGACTGGTTTTCACAATCTATGGCGGGAATCAGGGAGTTAGTCGGCGAATGCAATAAAAGCGAGGTTGCAGGAATCAGCTTTGGTGGACAGATGCATGGTCTGGTGGCTTTGGACAAAGAGGACAAAGTTATCCGCCCGGCAATCCTCTGGAACGACGGACGGACCGGGGAAGAAACAGACTATCTGAATCATGAGATTGGAAAGGATAAAATATCCGAGTATACGGCGAATATTGCATTTGCAGGATTTACCGCGCCTAAGATTCTCTGGATGAAGAAGCATGAGCCAGAGAATTTTGAGAAGATTAGCAAGATTATGCTGCCTAAGGACTATCTGGCGTACTGCCTGTCCGGCTCATTTTGCACAGATGTTTCCGACGCATCCGGTATGCTGCTCATGGATGTGAAGAACCGCTGCTGGTCCAAAGAAATGTTGGAAATCTGCGGCATTACAAAAGAGCAGCTTCCTAAGTTGTATGAGAGCTATGAAGTGGTCGGGACTTTGAAGCCTGAGATTGCAAAACAGCTAGGTTTATCTGACCAGGTAAAGGTCATCGCAGGGGCGGGAGATAATGCGGCTGCTGCAGTCGGAACCGGGACGGTCGGGGACGGTATGTGCAATATTTCCCTTGGGACGTCCGGGACAATCTTTATCTCGAGTAAGTCATTTGGCGTTGACCAGAATAATGCGCTGCATTCTTTTGCTCATTCCGACGGGCATTACCACTTGATGGGGTGTATGTTAAGCGCAGCGTCCTGTAATAAATGGTGGAATGAGGATATCCTGAAGACGAAGGATTTTGCGGCGGAGCAGGCGGATATTACGAAATTAGGAGAAAATCAGGTATTCTATCTTCCCTATCTGATGGGAGAGCGTTCTCCCCATAACAATCCAGATGCGAGGGCAATGTTTATCGGGATGTCTATGGATACAACGAGGGAGGACATGACGCAGGCGGTATTAGAGGGCGTTACGTTTGGCCTTCGGGATTCTTTGGAGGTGGCAAAGAGTCTGGGGATTC
>OFFJ01002199.1_pt1 | contig 12788 bp, 12 predicted proteins | sample 1521261 | NCBI WGS metagenome assembly OFFJ01 (sample SAMEA3504122, study PRJEB24116) | mouse gut metagenome | biome: mouse gut; feature: mouse-associated habitat; material: faeces | place: Denmark | collected 2011 | reverse complement strand
ACAGGGCGGTGAGCCTGCGCACGCCCACGGCCATGCCCGATGCGGCAGCGGACGCGGCGGCTGTGGAATATCTGGAGAAGGCGAAGCGGGAGACGGATTCCGTGGGGGGCTGCATGGAATGCATCGTGGAGGGGCTTCCCGCGGGAATCGGCGATCCTGTCTTCGAGAAGCTGGACGCGAACCTGGCAAAGGCCGTCATGTCCATCGGCGCGGTGAAGGCCGTGGAGATCGGCGACGGGATTCAGGTGGCTGCCAGGCGGGGAAGCGAGAACAATGACGCATTCCATGCGGAAGACGGAAAAATAGTAAAAATGACCAATCACGCGGGCGGCATCCTGGGGGGCATCAGCGATGGGGATACCGTGGTGGTGCGGGCCTGGGTGAAGCCTACCCCTTCCATCTTCCTGGGGCAGCGGACAGTGAACCGGTCAGGGGAGGAGATCGAGGTCCATATCAAGGGACGGCATGACCCGATCATCGTGCCCAGGGCCGTGGTGGTGCTGGAATGCATGACGGCGCTGACGGTGCTGGACGCCATGCTGCTGAACATGTCCGCGCGGATGGATTATATTGCCGATTTCTATGCCGTGGGCCGCAGAAATGCCGGGGCACAAAGCGGGGCGCTACGGAGCGCTGCGTCGCGCGGCGGTGGGGGACAGGATGCCACGGAATAGGGTGAACATTACGGAAAACTATCAGAGTCGTCAAGGAGGAGAGACAGATGTATCGCATCTTAAAGCAGGAAGGAAGGGCGAAGCGCGCAGAGCTTGTGACGGTCCACGGCACGATTCAGACCCCTGTGTTCATGAACGTGGGAACCGCGGCCGCCATCAAAGGGGCGGTGGCCACATCCGATCTGGAGCAGATAGGGACCCAGGTGGAGCTCTCCAACACCTACCATCTGCATGTGCGCCCCGGGGACAAGGTGGTGAAGCAGTTGGGCGGACTGCATAAGTTCATGTCCTGGGACAGGCCCATACTTACGGATTCCGGCGGCTTCCAGGTATTTTCCCTGGCGGGGCTGCGCAAGATCAGGGAGGAGGGGGTGTACTTCAACTCCCATGTGGACGGCAGGAAGATTTTCATGGGGCCGGAGGAGAGCATGCGCATCCAGTCCAACCTGGCCTCCACCATCGCCATGGCCTTTGACGAGTGCGCGCCCAGCAAGGCGGACAGGGGATATGTGCAGGCCTCCGTGGACCGCACGGCCAGATGGCTGGAGCGCTGCAAGCGGGAGATGGCACGTCTGAACGGCCTGGAGGATACGATCAACCGAAGGCAACTGCTCTTTGGCATCAATCAGGGAGCCGTATATCCGGACATCCGCATAGACCACGCGAAACGGATAGCAGAGATGGAACTGGACGGCTATGCGGTGGGCGGCCTGGCCGTGGGAGAGACCCACGAGGAGATGTACCATATTCTGGACGAGGTGGTGCCGCATCTGCCCCAGGACAGGCCCACATACCTCATGGGCGTGGGCACGCCGGCCAATATCCTGGAGGGCGTGGAGCGGGGCGTGGATTTCTTCGACTGCGTGTACCCCAGCCGGAACGGCAGGCACGGGCATCTGTACACCAACCGCGGGAAGATAAACCTGTTCAACGCCAAGTACGAGCTGGACGACAGGCCCATCGAGGAGGGCTGCGGCTGCCCGGCCTGCCGGAGGTATTCCAGGGCTTACATCCGGCATCTGCTGAAGGCCAAGGAGATGCTGGGGATGCGTCTGTGCGTGCTGCATAATCTGTATTTTTATAATACGATGATGAGTGAGGTGCGGAACGCGCTGGACGAGGGGAGGTTCGCGGCGTATAAGAAGGGGAAGCTGGAGGGGATGGCGATGCAGGATTGACCGGGATTTCGGAAAAAGGTCAGGAAAATCCGGTCAGCCCCTTGACCGATTGGCTTTTATTGTGTATCATACTTATTTAGACAAGCTACGAACGTCTGGTTACCGTGACGTTAGAATGGAGGAAAGATGGGTATTTTATTGACAGAAGGAGAGGCAGCGGCGGCAGCGGGAGGTGTCAGCCTGATTGGTATACTTCTCATATATGCTGTTATGTTTGGCGCAATATGGTTTTTCATGCTACGTCCTCAGAGCAAGGAAAAGAAGAGGGTGACAGCAATGCTCTCGGCGTTGGAGGTCGGAGACTGTGTCCTGACTACGTCTGGGTTTTACGGAATTGTGATCGATATTAGGGACGACATGGTGATCGTGGAATTTGGCAGCAACAAAAACTGCCGTATTCCCATGGAGAAGGCTGCGATCAGCCGTGTGGAGAAGGCCGGTGAGAGTTAAGAGCCGTTTAGCAGGCTTTATGAGAAAGCCTGCCCCGTCATGAGACAATCAAAAAGACTAAATCAGTCAATGGAGACTGATTTAGTCTTTTTTCGGGGAGACAGATTTATCAGTTGAGCGCATTAATGCAGTCCTGTTTCTGCCGCAGGGATGTATGCACGTAAAAATCCATGGTCGTACGTGTGGAAGAATGCCCCAGAATGGAGGATACTGTCTTGCAGTCAATTCCCTTTTCCAGGCATGCTGTGGCGAATCCGTGCCGCATTGCATGGAAATTGCAGTCCTGCATATCGCAATGTCTTAGAATTGTTTTGAATTTCTTCTGTACGTTCCGTGGTTCCGTACAGGTTTCGCTCCCGGTAAGGACATATTGATTCTGCTTCTGCATCATTTTTTGCAATGGCTCTACCAGATAGCAGGGAATCGGGATTTCTCTCATGGAGGTATGGGATTTCGGAGTCCGTATGTACAGGATTGTTCTGGGTTGGCCGTCGGATGTGTCCGGATTCGGAATTCTGGATATCGTGCGCTTTATGGTAATCGTGTTTGCGGAAAAATCGATATCGCCCCATTTCAGGCCGCATAATTCTCCGATACGGATTCCTGTTCCTCGGCATAATAAGATGGCAATGGAAAAGACAGTGTCTTTTTCCAGAAGATAATCCCTCATTCGTATACTGTCCTGGATCATAAGCACTCTTGATTCCGGCCTTCTGCTGCTGACAGAGCAATATACCATAATTTCTTTTCCGACCAGGTTTGTCTGGATACCGTATTTTATAATTGCTTTAAGTATGATTGAAACAGAATATACAGTGCTGTTGGCCAGGCCTTTCCGCCGCATCTTGTCAATAAAGGTGAGAACGGCCTCTCCGTTCAATTCCTTCAGCGGAATGGTGCCTAAACCGGGAAGAATGTGCATCCTCACGCAATACTGATAACCGGAAAAGGTGCTTTTCTTGATTGTGCCATACCGCTCCTGCAGCCAGGCCATAGCCAGATCGTTTACTGTGTCACAGCATATCCGGCGTTTCGCTCCGGGCTGATATCGCTGCACATAGCGCATATCCAGTTCCTCCAATACCGTTTTTTGTCTGGGATTCATGTTTGTTTCCTTCATCTTTTGTAGATTCCTCCTTGTAAAATATGGTTCATGGGATATTATACAGGGACCCTTGCTTTTCTTGCTAATTCGGGATTCTTCCCGTATAATAGGTATGTGGAAGATAAGAGGACAGGTTGGAACCCCTGAATCTTCCTGCCTGGTATGGCAGGAATCTGGACGCCCTATATGATTGCCTCACAGATATACAAGAGGAAACGGAAATACAGATTTTGAACCCGGAAAGTCTGGAAGCCCATCTGGGAAGCTATGCCCTTTCTCTTGCCAGAACCATCTACAATGCCTCGCAGGAGAATACAAGAATCAATTACAGTTACAGCTCATGATATCTCAAAAGACAACAAAGCAATACATCTATACTGGAATTTATCGAGGTAATTGAATATGATCAAAGCCATTGTATTTGACATTGGGCAGACATTAGTTGAATATAAGATACCATTGAATTGGTCAAAGCTATACAAACCTGCATTTGAAAGTGTTGCCCATAAATGCGGATATACTTTTTCGGATACTCATTATCAGTATGCCGGCCATGTTTTAACTAAGTATAATACGAGAATAAATCCACGAGAATATGAGGTAACATCCAATCAGATTTTCAGTGAACTAATAATGGGTATGGAAATACCGTTAAAGGATATAGAAACGGTTAAGTTCCATTTTTATTCTTACTTCAAGCAAAATGCTTCCGTATATGAAGAAGTGGAGGCAACACTAAAAGGACTTTCTGATAGAGGAATATTATTAGGAACCTTATCTGATGTCCCCTACGGTATGGATAATGTTTATGCTTTGGAAGATATCAGCCCGGTAATAAAGTATATTGATTATCCGTTTACTTCTAATGATGTGGGGTACCGTAAGCCCTGCGGGAAGGGATTGAAGTTCATATCAGAAAAAATGCAGATTAGCCTTAAGGAAATGGCGTTTGTGGGTGACGAAGAAAAGGATATCATGTGCGCAATTAACGCAGGCGCATACTCCGTTTTGGTAAACAGAAATGACAGTATTAAGAATTATGGTCAAGATAAAGAGATAAGTTCGTTGGAGGAACTGTTAACTATGTTCGGTTGATTTTATCGTTTTCTGATCCTTTAAAAAAATCACCAAGACAATGGCTCGTTGTTTGATGGAGAATATAGCTTATGAACAACAAAATAGCAATCATAGAAGAACGATTATCTGCGGAGGAATTTACAGATTTCCTGAAAAGAACAGATCTGGGTTCGCAATATCCAAAAGAACGTTTTGCGGAAAGGATATCTAAGCTTGTAAACAATGCCACAATAAGCCTTGCCGCAAGAAATAATGAGGGCTTAATCGTTGGCGTCTTATTTGGGTTAACAGATTATGCATATTGGCTTTATGTGACAGATTTGGGGGTTGACAGAGCTTATGAGGGACAAGGAATTGGCAGACAGCTTATGAAGACTGCACATGATAAAGCAGGCGGGGAAAAAGATATCGCCGTATATCTGATAGCAAATGAAAAGGCAATTCCATTCTATGAGAAGCTGGGTATGAAAAAAGCTGACGATGTTATGCAGTATAATCGTATCCAATGGACCGAATTTACAGTGCAGTAATAGATACTCGCCATTCATGAAGTCGTATATGGCCATAGTATTCCAAGATCTAATTTATTTAATAAAATTACTCTTATGAGAGCAAATAATACACATATGATTTTTGGAAATAGGTAACAAAGCAAGATTCCCCTTACAGAGTAGCTACATGATATTTGGAAATGGTAATACTGGAGGTTCCTCATATGCACAAAATTGACAAAACCGAAAAAGTGCCTTATCAAAATTGAAGATTAATCTTTGGTTATTATCCATTCATAATGTACATAAACTAAGAAGGACATATTCACCGGCAAAGAAACCTGCTTATAATCATAGGTCCTTCCCAATAGATGCAAATCCAAGAAAGACTGCTGCTGTGAATATGTCCTTCCAAATGAGCCCTGCTCTACTCCCCATACACCCATCCCGGATATAGGGTGGAGCGGCGCAGATTTCCACGCTGAGGTACTGCTGTTCCGGAAGGAGATTCCTTCAGATCATAAGGCAGTCCGGAATAGATCCATGCCCTGCCATGGGCATATATCACCGCATCCTCACAATTTCTTCCGAACAAATCCCCGCTAATCACGTATCCGTCTTCAGGAAAAACCACTAATCTCTGAAGTTCTCCCTGCAAATTGCTTGCACTGTACAAGGCAGGCTTCACGCCGCCTCCCCGCCGGTAAGCGAGAATGTGATCCTTCCCCTGACCGCCCCAGTTATGATAGGTATTCACAATCGTAAGCCAGCCGGGAGTCTTTCTGTCCTCCTTCCAAAGCTCCCGACCTTCACAGTCCAAAAGGAACATTCCGTCACGTCCGTCCCACTGCCCCTTGTAGCCGTCTCCTCTCTTGATCCTATCGAGTCCCGCCACCTGCAGCCCCGGATTCCCCGGAATAAACTTGCCAAGAGCCACATGCTGGGACTCCACAGAGCCTTCATAGCGCCAAAGCTCCCTTCCCTCCCTATCGTAAAGGCAGGTGACGCTTCCCCCCACGCAGATCTCCGGTTTTCCGTCGCCGTTTACGTCCCCTATCCATAGGCAATCCGCATGATCCTCCAAGTCTCTGCAGGACCAGAGAATTTTCCCTTCGGAGGAGAGCATGTCATATCCCGCCATCACCTCATCCCGGCCGTCGCCGTTGATATCATAAACCAACGGAAAATGCCCGATATTTCCATGATGTTTCCATAATAAACGGAAATTTTGATCCATGGCCCACATGTCATGATAACGGTCTTTCAGAATCACGTCTCTGGCCGTGGGATTTCCCGTGAGGTTAGCGATTAAGATACAGTCATGAGCCATAGGATCCGGCAGCGGAAATTCCCGCTTCACCGCCCCGGTGGTTCCGTCCAGCTGCCGGAAGGTCTTGTCCATCACCACCAGAACCTCCAGTCTGCCGTCCCCGTCGATATCGAAAATCTGCACGGGAAAATCCGACCCGAAGCCCCCCGGCTCCCCCTGAGGCTGTCCCACCTGCCAAAGCATCTCCCCCGTCACAGAAAAAACCGTCACACATGTCACCTGATGGGGCACATACCTATCGTCGATTCCGCCGTCCGCCTGCACGCACACCAGCTCCATGCGCCCGTCCCCGTTGACGTCTCCCAACAGTACCTTGCAGTTTTTTCCGGCCTTTGATATGTCCAGACTTCCTATCAAAATCGGTTCCATCTTCTCCTCCTTTTTATTTCCGCAGGATCCTATTTAATTGTGCAGCACAAACTCCTGAGTCGGATATCCCAGAGACACCGTAAGCTCTCCGGGGACAAATCCCATGGCGCTGTAGAATGCTCTGGGGGCCCTTCCTTTCTCATCCCCCTCCCGGAAGGTTTCCACTTTGATGTCCCTGCCGCCATTTAGCTTTGTCCGCATCAGTTCCACCATCCTTGCTGCAATCCTCTTCCTGCGGTACTCAGGATGCACGGCCATGCAGGAAATCATGCTTTTTGGGGGTGAAAAGAGCAGCACGCCCACCACCATCCTTCCATCCAGAGCACATATGGCGCTGCCACGCTCCATATTCTTAACCACCGTCCGACGATAATCCTCCAGCGCTTCCTCCGTCTCCAGCCCCGGAAAATTCTCTTTCACAATCTCTGCCAAGCTCATCCATGAATGCAGACAGCTTAAATCCGCAAAATCAACACTGATCCAACGCCTGCGGTCCCCGTGAGCATCGTATTCCGGAAGATCCCCCATATCGAAGAGCTTGTCCAGAAACCAATAAGGCACCATGAGCCCCTGCCTTTGGAGCAGCAGCGCCTCCTCCCTATCCGCCCAGCGGACGCATCGAACTTCCTCCTGCTGAAGCTTTAGCTGTGAAATATCCACATCCTGCCGAACAATATAATAATCATCGAATCCGTTTGAAAAATTAACGGTAAAGTTGGGCCTCCTGCCCGACAGATCCAGCTTAAGGCCAAGCTCCTCCCAAGCCTCTCTCTCCGCCGTCTCACAGCTGCCGTCCCCCGCCAGCGCGGAGCCTCCCACCGTCAAATCCCACATATTGGGCCAGCCCTTCTTAAAGGGCTGCCTGCGCTGGATCAGAAGCTGGTTCCGGCTGTTGAAAATACACACATGAACCACAAGATGAAGTTCTCCGTCTTTCATCTCGTCTCCCCGCCGATGGAGCCGCCCCGTCCTTTCTCTGTCCTTGGTGTACAAGTCCCAAAACTCCGAATCTTCCCTATGACTCATATAAGCCCCTCCCTGCGGGCATTGCCCTACAATCCGTCTAAATCGTCTCCTCCAGCTGTGCCGCAAGATCCCGCAGGCATTTTCCGATGATTGCGAGATTCTGGCGGGCCTGAATGGGATTTTTCTCTATAAAATCACTGCTTTCCTCTACCTTTTCCGCCAGCTCCTTCAGGCTCCTGAGAGCTTTGGCCTGAAAATCCCCCGATTCTTGGGACTGCCCCGTCTCCTTCTGCCAGCCCAATACCTCCTCCAGCATACAGATACGCTTGTTTAGAACCTCCTTCCGCCCCGCCAGCTCCTCATTCTCTCCCTCACATGCAAGACGGCATTCCCGCGCTTCCCGAAGCTCCTCCTTATGTAAAGTCTCCGCTCTTCTGGGCGAAAACACCTTGAAATCCTCCGATTCCGAAATGGCAAGGGTGCCCACATAGGCCTCTGCCTCCCGGATCTTCCGAAGATTTGTATTCATTCTCATATCCATATCCTGGATCTCTTGTTTCAGCTCCCTCAGCAGCTCCGTCAATATACCATACTCCTCCGGCAGCATTTTCACCCTCCCCATATTGTAAGGCCGCACACGCGTTGAAGCTGTAAGGCCTGCTCTGGCCTGCAGACTGAACAGTTTCCATCGATTTCTCGGAAGGAACCATCATTCCCCATAAAACCTACAGCCGCAGCGTCCATTCTCCTTCACCGCATACAAGGCCTCATCCGCCCTTTTATAAAGATCATCCTCAAAGCCGCTCTGGGAGAAGGCGCCTCCAACGCTCAGGGATGTCCGAGGCAAATCCTCCGACGGATTCAGCAGCTCATTGTTGATATTGTTGATCTTATCCCGAACCACCTCTTTCATGTCCTTGGTAATATCCACTACAATCACTGCAAATTCGTCACCGCCGATCCTTGCGGCAATATCCGTGTCGCGAAAGGTCTCCTCCAATAAGCCGGCAACCTTTTTCAGAATCCGGTCCCCCATCTCATGGCCGTGCTTGTCGTTGACCTGCTTGAACTGATCCACATCCACAATCAAAAGCGCCATGGGACTTATCTTTGTCTTTAATAAGGTTTTCCAATCGTCGAAGGCCCTCCTATTGGCAATACCCGTAAGAGGGTCATGCTCCGCTTCACGGCGCAGGTTTTCCGCCTGATTTCGCAGCATCACCTCATTGGCCGCATTCAGTTCGTAAATGTCGTTGTAGGTCAGCGCCAGATATTTGAATTCGTATGCCCCCACAATGTCCAGCCGCTTTTCTTCCTTAATATTATTCACATAAATATGCAGAGGCTTCACGATCAGGCACAGTATCAGCACAAAGGTGAGAATGGTCTCCACAAACAAGATACTGATGAGAACCTTCTGGTTGGCCATCACCTGCTTCAGCCCTGCCGCGCTGTCCTGCTGGTTTTTCCTCATATCGTCCCTCACGCTGCTCAGAAAATATGAAATATTGTTCTCAATGGCGCCCTTCGTCTCCTGATAAGAAATGCCGAAAACCAGCTCTCTGGCCTTCTCCAACATTTTTTCGGAACTCAGCTCCTTATCCGCCTGCTTCAAATCCACCTCTTCTACATCGGGAAAGGCAGACATGTCCTGCCCTTTGGCCTCAGCAACCAGCTTCATGGCATAGATTTCCCTCTCCATGAGCTTATTGGAATTGTCCAGAGCGCTCTGGAGGAAATCAAGGGCGCTGCCCTCCACTTCATTCTCCCTCAGAGCCTCCAGCGCTTTATCCCGGCTTCTGACTTCATATACTTCCCTGAAATAATTCTCCACATATGCCAGATTCATCTCCACCCCATATAGACGAACCTGCTCGGTGAGGTAGTCCGATCCCTCTTTCACTAAAGAAGCCTTCTCCTGATATCGAATATAAGCATCCGTTGCGGAAACCATATCGTCATACTTGCGCGACGCATAAGCCGTCACCCAGATAAGTACAATATATAAAACAATGGATACAAAGATCATGACATAGTTCATAGTGCGTATCTTGATTCCCCGCAGGGACCTTTTTCCGCTTTTCTCAGGATGCTGCGCTCTCTTAGCCATCCCTTCATTCGTCTTCTCACTCATACTCCCACCGCCGTTCAAACTTTTCTATTTCTTTATTATACAAGTTCTTTCCAAAAAATGATAGTATTTCCATAAAAAAGGCAGACCATAATCTCCCGGACTATTCGGTCTGCCTTTTCATGGCTCTTCTAGCCTTTATGCGCCAATTCTATCTGCCATTTGCCATTTCACAGAGCTCCGCAAGCATCTTGGGCAGCTCCGTCTCCATATTGTCATCGTTGAACTGGCAGGTGCCCACCTTCTTATGGCCGCCTCCATTGTACTTCAGCATCAGACTTCCCACGTTGATGCTGCAGGTTCTGTTCAATATGCTGTAGCCCACCGCTGCGGAACAGCCCTTTCCGCCCCGGCCGCTGACGATCCATGCGGAAATATTCTGTTCCGGATACAAGCTGTAGATCATGAAACGGTTGCCCGTGTAGATGGGATCCACTCCCCTGAGATCAGTAATAATCACATTTCCGTCTACCTTTGTATGTTCCTTCACCATCTCCTTGAACTTTTCCGTCTGCTCATTGTACACCTCAATGCGCTCCTGCACATCGGACAGCGCCAGAATCTCATGGGTGTCCATGGTACGGCAGCAGTCCATCAGCTTCTCCATGAGCTGGTAATTGGAGACAGTGAACCTCCTCCATCTTCCAAGACCGGTTCTGGGATCCATGAGAAAGCCTATCAGGATCCAGCCCTGAGGATTCATGACCTCGTCTATGGTCAGACTGCCGGAATCCACCTTATCTACTGCCGACATCATCTCCTTGAACTGAGGGAAACGATCCTCTCCTCCGTAGTAATCATAGATGATTCTGGCACAAGACGGCGCAATGCGGCTCTCCCCCTTATACTTGCCCCGAAGCTCCAGACGCTCATGCTCGCTGGAATGATGGTCAAACCACAGTCCGCAGCCCTCCACATAGGGTACGTTGGCCAGACAGTCATTCTCGTTCACTTCCACCAGACCATCCTGCAGATCCTTGGGATGTGCGAACTTCCAGCTGTCGATGACCCCCGCCTCCAAAAGCAGGGCTCCGCATACCAGACCATCGAAATCAGAACGTGTAACAAGTCTCATAGTATACTCCTCCTGAAAATCATTAAAGCTTATGTAGCATTAGCCAAGTATAACATACTTTTCCATTTTCCACAACTTACATAACACAAGGACTCACTGAAAATATTCAGCAAAAAACAGCGCTTTTTGTTTCCCTGAACATGCAAAAGTCACAATAAGCCCCTACCCTCACAAGGGCTCTTTGCCCGGCAGCCCGGCCTTTCTGGGATACTTCCCCGGTGAGGCCTTCACCTTCTTTATCAGAATCAGATTTCTATAGATATCCGAATTGGGCAGCATAAATTCTGTCTGCCCCTCCAGCCGCCCTCCCAGCAAAGACACCGCCCTCTGTGCCTCCTGCACCTCCTGCGACACCTTCTCGGACTTATACGCCACAAACATGCCGCCCTGCCGCACAAAGGGAAGGCAATATTCCGCCAGCGTGGAAAGTCTGGCTACAGCCCGAGACACACATAGGTCAAAGCTCTCCCTCATCTCTCCCGGCTTGGCAAAATCCTCCGCCCGGCCGTGAACGGCTCTGACCCCCTCCAGCTCCAGCTCCCTGATCACAGCCTCCAGAAACTGAATCCGTTTGTTCAGAGAGTCCAGCAGCGTCACCTTCAGCTCCGGAAAGGCGATCTTCAGGGCAAGGCCTGGAAAGCCCGCTCCCGTGCCCACGTCGATCAAGGAGGCCGCACACCCCTTCCCCGCATCCTTCCCGCCGGGGAAGCCCTTTCCCTCAAAGACCTTTGTCAAAGATAAGCTGTCCAAGAAATGCTTCTTCATCACATCCTCATATGCTGTGATAGCCGTCAGATTCATCCTCTCATTCCACTCTGCCAGCATCTCATAATACCGCACAAACTGCGCCAGCTGCCCCTCCGTGAGGGTCACTCCCCACGCTCTCAGATCCTCCGTAAAACGACTGGTATCATATTGATTTTCCGATTGCCTCATAAAAGCCGCCTCTTCCTGCGGTACTCCGCTTACCCGCCAGACTGTATTTCAACCATTTACTCCCCATGGAAATGCCAATCCCCATAGCCAGATTCTAACATATCGTTTCTTTTTTCACAAGATAAACTACAACAAAAAACATTCGTCCAAAAACGTCAATATCTGCAATGTTTTAGGCAATAAAGGGAATGAATATTTTCCTTTTTTGCACTATGATAATAAAGTGACAATGAGAAGACAATAGCAAGCTTTTCACATCCGCTTTTTCACATCCACCCGGGCGTCCGCCCTTAAGATCTATGAGTCAAGACTTAAAAAAGGAAAATGCCGCCGTATTTTTTCATAGATTATTGCCGAAAATACACTAACACGGAGCAATTTCCCAGCGATATTACATTGTATGGGTTAGAATTCAAAATATAAAGGAGGATACAGTATGCAAATGACATTCCGCTGGTACGGCGAGGGAAACGACACCATCACGCCGCAGCAAATCAGGCAGATTCCCGGAGTCACGGGGCTGGTTTGGGCCTTGCACCAGAAACAGGCCGGCGAAATCTGGGAAGTGGAGGAAATCGAGGAAGTGCGCCGCCAGATCGAGGGGGCTGGCTTCAATATGGACGTGGTGGAAAGCGTCAATGTCCACGATGATATCAAGATCGGCCTCCCCACCCGGGATCACTATATCGAAAACTACAAGACCACCCTGCGCAATCTGGCAAAATTCGGCGTCAAGGTAGTGACCTATAATTTCATGCCCATTTTCGACTGGACCCGCACGGATCTCTTCCACCCTATGGAGGACGGCTCCACCGCCCTATTTTACGAAAAGTCCAAGATCCAGAACGATTATAAGGAAATGGCAAAGTACATTCTGGAAAACCTCCATGGACTGACCTTCCCCGGCTGGGAGCCCGAACGCATGGAGAAGCTGGACGAGCTTTTTGAAAAATACAAGCCCGTAACCAAGGAAAGGCTCTGGGAGAATCTCAAATATTTTCTGGAG
>OFFJ01002198.1_pt1 | contig 12798 bp, 13 predicted proteins | sample 1521261 | NCBI WGS metagenome assembly OFFJ01 (sample SAMEA3504122, study PRJEB24116) | mouse gut metagenome | biome: mouse gut; feature: mouse-associated habitat; material: faeces | place: Denmark | collected 2011 | reverse complement strand
TCCAGATTTTTTGAATACTGCACCAGCCGTATGAGCCGCACCCTCCGTCCGGGGATACGGTGATGGCCGGGCGGGTAAGCTCGTCATGGTAGAAATGCTCGTTGAATAGGCCGAACATTTCCACAGTTTTCTTTACGGATATTATAGCTGCGTCCTCCTTAAAATTATCTTTTAATTCTGTGTGACACAGCTTACATATTTTCGGTGTGAAAGCAAGCTCTAAAAGGTGAAAAGAGTTCTTCACGATTCTTTCAAATCACATCTACTTTGTGTTCTGCTCGATTAGTAATGCCGCGTTAAGGACGCATATTTGAGATGGAACCTCTAGACAAGATCTAGTGGTACCTGTATAATGAGAAAGATAATGTGCAAATGAGGTGTACCGATGTTACGAGCAGCAATATGCGACGATGAAAAAATACTGATGGAGATAGAAGAAATCACCGGAAGATTTTTCAGGCTGAATTGTATAGATAGTAAAATTACCACGTATCAATCTAGTGAAAACTTGCAGTACGATCTGCAGGATGGGATAGTTTATGACCTGTTTCTTTTGGACATTGAGATGCCAGGAATTCACGGGATGGAGCTTGCAAAAGAAATCCGTGAAAGGATACCTTATGCAAAAATTATCTTCATAACATCACATCCGGAATATGCAATTACCGCTTATGAGTATTCGGTGTTTCGTTATATTCAAAAAACAATGCTCCATGAAAAATTGTTTTTAGCGTTGGAGGATTACTATAAGCTATATGCTTTAGAGAAGAAAGAATACTATATGATAGAAATCAAGAACTATTTGGAGAAGGTTCCTTATAGAAGTATCTTTTACATATTGAAAGAGGGTAAGTATTCCGTTTTATATTTGGAAGGAGAAAGAACGGTATCAGTCCGTAAACCACTGAAACAGGTTTTTGAGGAGTTAGGTCAGGAATATTTTTATTTTGCAGATAGAGGCTGTATTATCAATCTGGCAAATGTAGTTGGTATGGATACAGGGAAAATACTATTTCCGGGACAGCAGAATGTCACGATCAATAAAACAAACTGGATAGAATTTAAGGAAAGCCTGTTGTCGTTTTGGGGGAAACAGATATGACAGGAGTGTTTATTTTCATAGAATGGCTGGCTAGTGTCAATGAGGTGTTATGCGGTCTTGCGTGGACGCAGGCGATTATGGAAAGACAGTTTGACAAAAAACACCATAGGATATTTTTGGTGTTGATTGCAGGGTTAATTGCGGCAGGAATTGTTTTGCTGAATTTATTTGATCTCCGGGCTAATTATATAACTAGTCTATATGTGATTTTTGCTTTGCTATTGGGAAATTGCATTCTTTATAAGGGGAAAGGAATAGAAATTTTCATGATAACAATAGGATATACTGCCCTATTGCTGAGTATGAGCGCGCTTTTAGTTAGAACAACAATCTGGATAGGTAGACCAATGGACTGGACATCTACATTTGGGTTAGAACGAGTGGGTGTAATTTCAGCAGCGGAATGTTCGGTGTTTGGTATTACAGGGATAACGTATGCGGTTATAACAAGGATTAGGCGTAGTATTCCGATTTGGGGAGCTTTTGCAACCTCTATTATTTGTGTATGTATTGGAAGTCTGGGATACTGTTATTTGTTTTTGCATAGTGGAGTAATAGACAGTGCTAAATTAAATGGGTTTCAACTTACCATGGGAATTATGTTGATTTTTGCAATGATGGTTCTCTACCTCTGGCTGCAGATGCGGAAGGAAAAGAAGGAAAAAGCCTATACGATTCAGCAAAACTCCATATTGGAAAAGAATTATATAACCGCAAAAGAATCTTATGAAACCAATGCAAAGCTGTATCACGATATGAATAATCATTTTCTACTGCTGCAAAGTTATTTGAAGGAAAATAAAGTGGAAGAAGCCAGAGCTTATTTGGAGAAATTGAGTAAAGAGAGAACGAAGCATATTTATGAGCGTTATACAGGGATTGAGGCGATTGATTATATTTTAAGCCAGAAAAGGGAGAAAGCGGAGAATAACCGTATCCACATGAAAATTCATGGAGAATATCCGAAGGACTGTAAGATTGATCCGGTAGACCTCTGCACGATCCTTACAAATCTTTTAGATAATGCTGTTGAGGCCTGTATGAAACAGCCGGAAGGAGAACCGCGGGAAATACAAGTGACGATCCGGAGGCTTCATCAGTTTATCATTATTAAAATTGCGAACAGCAGCATAGCTTCACCGGATATTCGGAATGGGAAATTACACACTTCTAAGAAAGATGGAAACCTTCACGGATGGGGAATGAGAAGTGTGTTGTCGGCAGTAGAAAAAAATCAGGGGACGGTACAGTATGAGTATCGTGAGAAAATGTTTACGGTAAGCGCAATGCTTTTTTATCAATAAAACAGGTCAGGGACAGTTACCCTTTGTTTCGAGGACAGTTGAGGTAACTGTCCTTTTTTTGTGTAAACTAAGGGCAGAAAGGAGAATGAATATGTGGAAAATAGCAGGAGCAGTTCTGATATTGGTGTTATTAGCGATAGTGGCGTTAATTGTCCATTTTATCAAAAAGTAAAAAAAGATATTCAGGAGGTAAAAGATGGAACTTAAGATTGAAAATCTTACAAAAGAATTTGGACAGTTTACAGCAGTAGATCATCTGAACATCACCATGACAAGCGGTGTGTATGGTCTGCTGGGTGTAAATGGTGCGGGGAAAACAACGCTTATGCGTATGCTTTGTACGTTACTTCGTCCTACAAGTGGAAAGATTACCTGCAATGGGCGTGATATTTTAAAAATGGACGGAAAATATAGAGAAATTTTAGGGTATCTTCCACAAGATTTCGGATATTATCCGGATTTCACGGTAGAAAATTATCTGCTGTATATTGCATCCATCAAAGGGATTCGCCCGGCTGTGGCTAAAAAGAGAGTCAGGGAACTGATTGCGGGAGTAGGACTTCAAAAGGCGGCAAGGAAGAAAATGAAACAATTATCCGGAGGTATGTTACGGAGAGCAGGAATTGCACAGGCAATGTTGAATGATCCGAAAATACTGATATTGGATGAGCCGACGGCAGGACTTGATCCAAACGAGCGTATCCGGTTCCGAAATCTGATTAGCGAATTGGCTGAAAATCGGCTGGTGCTCTTATCAACGCATATTGTCTCAGACATTGAGTACATTGCGAATGAAATACTGCTGATGAAAGAAGGAAAAATCCTTCACAACGGTACTGCGGCTGAACTGTTGGGAACGATGGCAGAGAGCGTATGGAAGTGTTTTGTAAATAAAAGCGAAGTGGAAAAGTACATGAAGAAATATAAGATTTCTAATATGAAGTCAGAAGCTCACGATGTGGAACTTCGGATTATCTCGGCGAAAAAGCCAATGGAGGATGCAGAACTTGTGGATGCAAATCTGGAAGATTTATTCTTATACTATTTTGGAGAAAAGGCAGGTGACAGCAATGCTGAATTTTGAAATTAAAAAAATTCTTGTAAAGCCGGTGAATAAGATTGTCCTTATTGTTTTGGCGGCAGCGTTGATAGTGGGAGGTTTTCTCACTCTTAGGGATGTGACGTATACGACGGAAGGCGGAGAAGTGCTTCGGGGGATTTCAGCTGCGAAAGAATTGAAGTCCGTAAAAAATGAATGGAAAGGCGAGTTGACTGAGGACGTATTAAGGCAGGTAATAGAGGAAAATCAAAAGATTTTGGCAGAAACACCTGATCTTGATGAAGCGTCTGTGAAACAGCAGGGACTTCGGGATATCCACGAGATGCTGAATAATGGATTTGCCGGATTTGATGAGTGGGATTATTATCGTGCGGACAGTTTATCGCCGGAGGAAGCAGCAGGAATTTATCAGGTAAGAGTGGGTAGTCTGAAAGAATATCTTTCCAGAGAAGAGGTAGAGGGTACCTATTCGGAAAAAGAAAAAGAGTTCCTGATTAGCCAGTGGGAGAACCTCAAGACACCTTTTTACTACGAATATGCGGAAGGCTGGAAAGCGCTTTTGGATTCACAGTATCTTCCGACTTTAATGACGTTATTAGTTGTGATTCTTGGGGCTCTTGTAGCAGGAATTTTCTCTGACGAATATTTATGGAAAGCGGATTCTATTTTCTTCTCAAGCAAACTGGGAAGAAACAAGGCAGTATTGTCAAAAATCGGCGCCGGATTTTTGATTACTACCGTTTTATATTGGGCGTCTATACTTCTCTTCACGATAATCATATTAGGGGCGCTGGGTGTTGGAGGCGCAAATTGCCCGGTACAGCTTGGAGAAAGCAACTGGATGAGTATTTATAATTGGACTTACCTGCAAAAATATTTCTTTGTTACAATCGGCGGATATGTCGGAAGTATATTTATTACACTTTTGGCAATGACAGTATCGGCAGTTACACGCTCCACAGTAATTGCAGTGGTAATTCCTTTTGCATTATCTTGTGCGCCGATGTTTTTGGGAAGAATTACAATTTTGACTCGTCTTGTATCCTTTTTCCCTGATATGCTGCTGAGGATATGCACATACCATGACGAATTTCTTTTGTGTGAGATCGGAGGAAATGTAATGGGAGTTTTTACATTCCTGATACCTCTATATATGGTGCTTTGCCTTGTCATTGTTCCGGTCTTGTATTTGGTATATAAAAAGGCGGAAGTAAAATAAATGGGACGATATAAGAAAAGAAAATCTCCCATAAAGAGGCTGTTACTATTCCTTGTGCTGGTGATTTTAGGAAGCTGGATTTTTAGGAATGGCGCAGAACTTATTTCACAGGCAGACACATCCGGTGATTGGAATTTGATTTTGGTGAATAAAAACCATCGTATTCCGAAGGATTATGAAATGGAATTAACAGAGTTGTCAAATGGCCAGAAGGTGGATTCCAGAATATACCCAGAATTGCAGTCGATGTTTGATGCAGCAAGGGCAGATGGGTTACAGTTATTTGTTCGGGAAGGCTATCGAACTTCTGAAGAACAGCAGCAAATTTTGGACGAAAAGATTGTGGCTTTTGAAAACGAAGGTAATTCAAGAAAAGAAGCGGAAAAGTTAGCAAAAGAATGGGTAGCAGTTCCGGGAACAAGTGAGCATGAAATTGGTTTGAGTGTGGATATCAATGCAGATACGTCTGTATCGTCCAGAGATTCTGTTTACACATGGCTTGCAGAAAATGCTCACAGATATGGTTTTATTAAACGGTATCCTTCCGACAAAACAGAAATTACGGGGATTAGTAATGAACCGTGGCATTATCGGTATGTCGGGAAAGAGGCTGCAAAGGAGATGAAAGAGAAAGGGGTGTGTTTGGAGGAATATATTGAAGAATCAGGAAAATAGTATGATGTTAAGTGTAAAAGTTAAGAGTAAAAGTAAACATCCACTATTGCAAGGCAATGTCCCGGTTGCGGAGCATGGCACAATTTTTCTCGGTTTTTTAATCTGGTGGTACACTGCTCCTATGGTTATCCGGACATATTTGGAAACTTATGATTTTACAGGGAAAAAGATTGTCCTCTTTGCCACTTCTGATGGAAGCGGATTAGGACAAACGGCAGAAGAATTAGCGGATAGCTGTCCTGGAGCGGATATCAGGAGCGGGAAAATGCTTAATGGGAACTTTTCAGAAGCAGAATTGCGGGAATGGGCAGAAAGGCTGTAATCAGGAGGCAGTACGATGAGAATTGTTGTTTTAGAGGGAAGTCCTAACAAAAAGGGTTCGTCTAACCTTTTGGCGGATGAATTTATCCGAGGGGCAGAAGAAGCAGGCCATACGGTGGAGATCATTGATGCGGCCCATGCAGATCTTCATCCCTGTATTGGCTGCGTGCGCTGTGGATATGAAGGTCCATGCGTCCAGAAGGATGATATGGAGCGGTTTCGGGAACAGATCCTGAATGCGGATATGATAGTATTTGTCACACCGCTTTATTACTATGGGATGTCTGCACAGTTGAAAACTTTGGTGGATCGTTTCTGTGCCATCAATAGCAGCATGAACCGAAAACACATGAAGTCTGCCCTTCTTACTGTAGCATGGAACGCAGATGATTGGACATTTGAGGCTCTTGAAAGCCATTATAAGACATTGGTGCAGTATCTGAATTTGGATGACCAGGGGATAGTGCTGGGATATGGATGTGGAACAGTGTCAATGACAAGGCATAGCGAATATCTAAATAAAGCCTATCGGTTTGGGCAGGGGCTTTAAAATAGATTCCCTGCCTTATGTGGTTAGCTTGCCGAAAAATGGACACTTGACATGTGCTGATACCGTTTATAGACATGATATGTAAAACAATAAGATGTTAACTTTCGTTAGGAGGAAAACAAATAACAAAGAAGAAAATGTATGAATCTGATTGGATTTATTGTCCATTATGCGGAAGCAAGACCCGCGATAAGATCAGGGCAGATACAACTATGAAACACTTTCCCGTATTCTGCCCAAAGTGCAAACAGGAAATTCTAATAAATGTGGAACAATTTCAAATAACCGTGATTCAGGAGCCAGCCGCTAAGCCGCAGAGCCAACGAATTTGCAGATGATGCAGATTCTTGGTTCTGCGGCTTTTCCATATACAGCATATAACAGAGAGGAGGCGGTGAAATCTTTAAGATGAAAGAATACAGTTGGAAATGGAGGGATGCATATAAGAAGAAAATAGAAATGTTCTTCTCCTTATGATGCTCTGAACATAAAAACTGAATATTTGGCAGCCCGTTCAGAAAGCATGAATAATCAAAATCCGACGCCTTGTATACAATGGATGCAGGGCGTCGGATTCTTTTATGCTTCAGTCTCAGGAGTAAATGCCAGCCATTTGGAGCCGTAAGTATCCAGATAAAACCGGTTCCCATACTCGTTCTCGACAAACCGGTCCTTGACACGGTACCATCCCTGTAGCTCTTTTCGTAAATCCGAGTCTGGGGAAATCGGTTCCAGCCAGATTTCCTTTTGCCTGTTAACCTCAGACCGAGACAGGGGTTGTCCGTTCGGCGGTTCTGCTTCAGAAAAGGGAGGGGCAGAGATAAATAATTCACTGGCTATGTCCGCAAAAGGCAGGGTATGGCCGTCAGGAAAGGTCAGAAGCCTGTCGGCAGCATTCACCAGCAGCCATCCATATGTGGCAGACCATACCGGCCTGCCATGAAACGCTGGCAATGATTGCAGGGAAATGGGCTGTCTGGAATCCGGTATCCGGGATTCGGTACGGCCTAGCAGGAAATCGGCAGTGACGCCGTAAAGGTCAGCCATGTTCTCCAGATTGTCCAGGCCGGGAGACTTCCGCTCACCCTCCCAGGCGCTGAGCGTCGGCTGGGAAACGCCAAGTTTTTTGGCAGCCTCGATGACTTTTAGCTTATTGATTTGTCTTGCTGTTTTGAATTGTCTTGGCACTTTATCACTGTCCTTTACTTTAATAAAATTCATTTACCTTTTCTGTCAGAATCTTCTCTCCGTAATAATCCTTTTTCTTTTAATGCAGTCATATTACGTTGGATTGTTCTGGGGGGGTTGTGGAGCAGAGCGGCAAGCTCTTTCGCAGAAAGTGTCGGCGAATTCTGCAAATGCTCAAGAATCTCCTGTTCAGTAGCGGAAAGCTTTATTATGGCTACATGGTTGTCTGCGACATTATCTACGACATTGATGCCGTTCCGGATTGTCGCATGCAGCATAAAAGCGACATCCTTATATTCAGGCACCGGCAACCCTGCTTTCTCTATCTCCTTATACATTCCGTCAACGCCTTCTCTGAATTCCTGTACATAATCATACTCATGCAGAAATGCAGCAATTTTCGGGTTGCGGGAAAAGTGAACCTGGCGCATGTTGTTCAAACGGACAATACTGGGCAGGTTTCTGGGACTTTCGACAACAATCCGGTCGTTTTGAACTGCCCTGGCATATTATCATCATCATCTTATTTCAGAATGATCCATTTGCCGCGAGTCAGGCTTTCACGGGCAATATAGTTTTTATTTTTTAAGCTTTTGTATACTCTATTGACAGTAGATACAGAAAGCCCTGTTTCTGCTGCAACCTGTGTTGCATTGAGGCTGCTGTTTTTGCGAAGAGCTGTGATTACCCTTGTTTCATTTTCTGTCAGATTACTGTCATCATTACTGTCATTGCTCTCACGATTACTGTCAATTTCTATCTCAAGTGTGAGTGTAATACGGTCAGGAGCGGTTGTTTCCTGCAATTCTGGTTTTTTAAAGCCGTTTATTTCCCAGTTATTATATACATCGCACAGGCCCTGTCCAGAGCGTTCGCCTACCTTTATAAGCGAAAACATATTAAATATTCTGCCGTTTCTCGCATCACTGATACCTCCGGCAATAGCCTCGTCAATACTGATGCGGAAAGTTCCCGGATTTGAAATCGTAATCTTACGGAATTCTTTGTCAATAACAATCCCGCGACGTCCATAGTAGTTGGCATGGATAAGGGCATTGGCCAGACACTCCCTGAGTGACCGGTGTATCGGGGTGTCGTCTATACGCTGCATATTAGAATCCAGTTTAAATGGCGTCTTTACATCAGCAGTCAGACGGTCAATGATTTTGAAATAGAAATCAAATATATTGCCGCTCCAATTTCCATCGCCAGAGCAGACGCGGTCAGACCAGCGTGTTTCATTTGAAAGCCGTTCCCTGTAATCCAGAAAATAATTTGGCAGTTCTTCCGTGATGGTTATAAAATCACCGAAAAATATAAGCCCGCCAAGTGTGGGATGGATTTTCCCATCCTCCCGGCTTTTTTTGCTGCACCAATTTTAATAAGGAATTCATCGTCTGCGAGTTTTCCCCATACATGATCCGGTTTCAGATTATTGAACATGATCCGGTAGCGGTGAACCGATTCCTGATTCAAATCATCTATCAGGAGGTTTTCCAGGAGCAGCGCATCCTGTGGCGTATCTGCCTGATCGCGAAGCATAGCTTTTACTTCCTCGGCAGAACAGTGGTAGTCCCCCTCGTGGTTCCTCTTGAACGTTCCTTTGAACATATCCTGGCCGATATATACAGGCTTGTCCCTTCGATCTGCACGGGGAACCTCGATGACGATGAAGTCCATATCCCCATACCGGGCGCTGTATACATGGTGTTCAAGCAAAATATTATTATTGATTTTCTGATGGTTGTTTAACATATTCCAGATATCAGAGAGCATCTGTTGGGGATTATGGATTCCTCTTGGAATAAATTCCTTTGTGTCTTTATTTTCTTCAATACCGAGAATGATGGCGCCGCCAAAGGTATTTGCAAATGAAGAGTATGTTTCCCAGATACTGTTCGGGATCCCTTTGCCCGCAGCTTTCACTTCGATATTAACATGCTCATTTGATTGTAATATAGAAGCAATGTCAATCAATTTGCTGCATCCTCCGTTTCGTTTTTTGTTTTCCTGTACTTACCGCTTTTTATACGGGCATCGCCAGGCTTTTTGGCATCGTCCGGAATCAGCCAGGTGTTGCCGGCTTTCTGGACTCCGGGGATTCGGCCTTCACTGCACAGGACTCCTACGCGTCGTGAGGAGAGGTTCCACTTGCTGCCAGCTTCCGTTGTCGTTATGAATTTCATGTTCCGCTCCGGCTCCTTTCCTTTGCTATATATATTATATTCAGTAAGCGGAATAATATCAAGAGATTTCAGAAAAAAACGGATGAATACTGATTGCTGTCCGTTTTAAATTCACATCTGTATGTTTGTACTCTTCAGGTAATAGTGCAATGGAAGTGCTTTTCTGCCTCAGTCATCTTCACAGTCACCTTGGAAAGCTGGGATTCTTTTTGTGGAAGTTACAGTCTCGTTTACAGAGCTATTTATACTGGAATGCTGTTTGCCGGCTTAAACATAATGCTAATTGTGTTTAACTAATAGCTGGTAATCCGGTTGTTTTACATATCCAGTTAAACATAATCAGCAGATGATACAGATGAAATGAGTTAGACATAATCAAAAGATGGAAGGCGGTTGGCAGTTTGCGTTGTAAAAACGGCCCGTTTCCCGTGTAATGAAATGTATGAGGAAGGAGCGTGGGAAGATGACAGACAGATTTGCTTTGTATATGCAGAAGCTGGGAAAGTCCCAGAATACAATGGCAACATATATCCGGAATATCCGCCAGTATTTTGAGTGGTGTGAATTCAGTTTTGGGAATGTGCCGCCGCAGTTGTACCGGGCAAATGTGCTGGAGTATATTTCCTATATGCGGAACCTGAAAGGCTATTCCCCGAAATCCGTAAATAACCATTTATCTGCGCTGCGGTGCCTGAACGAGTTCCTGATAGCCGAAGGAACCCAGACTGAGACTGTAATCCTGAAAACAGATTTTATGAAAGTGCAGCTGCAGTATGCGAGCCCTTGTACCGTTGAAAAACGGGATGTGGATGCGTTCCGACAGAGGCTTTTGGAGAGTGGGAGCAAACGGGATTATGCCATTGTCACCCTGTATGCTTATTCGGGGCTTCGGAGAACGGAGTGTGCCGGTTTATTATTGGAGCAGGTGGACCTGGTATCGAAAGAGATCCGTGTTGTAGGGAAGGGGGATAAGCAGAGGCTGGTCTATATCAATGACAAAATTGTCCATGCAATCCGGGAATACTTAAAGGAGCGCAGGTCAGAAAGCCCATATCTCTTTGTCAGCAGGCAGAGTGGGAAACTCTCTCCTTCCAGGATCAATCAGATATTCAACCAGTATTCGGATTGTATCACGCCGAAAACGCTGCGGCACTATTTTTGCTCACATGCGCTGGAGAGTGGGTATTCCATCCATGAGATAGCGAACCAGGCAGGGCACAGTAACGTCCAGACAACTTTGATTTACAGTAACCCTACAGCAAAGGAGATGAAAGAGAAAGCCAACCGGCTGTGAAGAATTATGAAAAAGAAAAGATTATATACAATACTCATTTTAATTTTTACAGGGATTTTTATGTTAGGCGCCTTCCAGATTTATCGGCAGCTGAAGGAATATGGTGAAGGGGAATCCTCCTATACTGAGATAGAGCAGTATGTCTGGGTGGATGAGGCCCCAGAAGACAGCGGAGATGAGGAACAAAATGGAAGTCAGTCTGGAGAGAGGGAACCTGACCTCCGCTGGCCGGCCGTAGATTTTGATGCACTTAGTGAAATCAATCCGGATATTGTGGCATGGATTTATATTGAGGATACAGAAATTAACTATCCGGTGGTGCAGGGGACGGACAACCAATATTATCTGAAGCGTTTATTTAACGGTAAATGGAATGGTTCGGGATGTATCTTCCTGGACAGCCGGAACTCGCCGGATTTGTCAGACCGGCACAGCATTATCTATGGGCACCACATGAAAAACGGTACCATGTTTTCTGGATTGACAGAATATAAAAAGCAGGGATTTTATGAGGGGCATCCGGTTGTTTTACTGATGATGCCGGAACAGAATGTCAGGGTTGAGATTTTTGCCGGTTATGTGGCAAGTGTTCAGGAGAATGCGTGGGAAATCGCGCTGGGATCTGACGTGGAGTTTGGGAAATGGCTGGAAGAGACAAAAGAACGCTCCTGTTTTAAAAGTGAAATCACACCGGCAGTCACAGACAGGATTGTGACGTTTTCAACCTGCAGTTATGAGTTTGATAATGCGAGGTTTGTGCTGTTGGGGGTTATACGGTGAAAATTTAGAGGACTTTAAATGGGAAATGGGCAGTAACATTCTTTGAGCGGATATACTGCCTGTTTTTTTGTCCATGTATTTTAAAAGAGTTACTGAAGAAGTGGGGTATTATGTAATATTAACGAAAAACTGTTCTGGTTATTGTGGATAGAACAATTGAAATGAGCTTTTGAAAAGCATATTTTGAAAAAGCATATGACGACATATCGGATTTGTGGTAAAATTGGGATACTGAGGTATGAAGGAGAGAAGTAAATCTAAGAACAGAAGTTAATATAACTGGGTGTGCTACAGAAACAGTGGTATAGATGATTGAATACTGACAGAGGGTTAAAAATTTACTGAAAAGAAAGCAGGAAATCCAATTTACGAGGAGGATAGCACTATGACAGTAACAGAATTAAATGAATACATAAAACATTATCTTGAAGAGGATAAGACCCATACTGCTATAATGTTGACGGGAGAGTGGGGCTCAGGAAAAACCTATTATGTGGAGAATGAGCTTGCTCCGTTTTTACAGGATGATGATGCCAAGAATAGATGTATTATAATTTCATTATATGGATTGGAAAGTATTGCAGATATAAGCAAAAGCATATATATGGAATTAAGAATGAAAGAACTTGGGAAAAATTCGGAGGCAAAAGCAACTGGAAAACTGATTGCTAAAACTATAGCCAAAGGAGCAGCTGGAATATTTGGAATTGATATAAATATGTCTGAGAATGATTTACAGAAGCTATATTCATCGGTTGATCTGAGCAGTAAGTTATTAGTTTTTGAGGATTTGGAGCGGAGCAACATAGAGTTAATAAAGTTGCTTGGATATGTAAATAATCTCGTGGAGCGAGATGGTGTGAAAATTTTGCTTGTTGCGAATGAGAATGAAATCATTAATAAAACATCTGAAACATTTGATTTCAATTTTACCACATTAATATCTGCTCCTTCAAAAAGCGAGAATGAAAAGTGTGAGGAAAAAAGTGTTCCAGAAGAAGTCCAGAAATATTTAAGAATAAAAGAAAAGACGATTAGTGATACCATTTGTTTTGAAAATGACTATCCTGAGGCTATAAAAAGTATTATAAAAACGTTTGATAACAAAATATTGCGAGA
>OFFJ01002194.1_pt1 | contig 12824 bp, 13 predicted proteins | sample 1521261 | NCBI WGS metagenome assembly OFFJ01 (sample SAMEA3504122, study PRJEB24116) | mouse gut metagenome | biome: mouse gut; feature: mouse-associated habitat; material: faeces | place: Denmark | collected 2011 | reverse complement strand
AGGATGGAATGGCCGCAGAGAGTATTGAGGGTTGAACTGAGAAAGTAAGGTGCATAGAATGGAATTTGAAGAACAAGCACGAAAATTTATAGAGGAGTTGCCTTATAGACAGGGGGAGTACGCAGGACGTAATTGGGGCCATCCGTGGCATTCCTTATGCTCATACCATGGTAAATTGAAACCAGCGATTGCACATATGTTGGTTAGAGATTTTACAGAACCGAAAGACGTGATTTTTGACCCATTATGCGGCGTAGGAACAATTCCCTTTGAGGCCTGCATCCAAGGTCGAGTTGGAATTGGAAATGATTTGAGCAGAATGGCATACGCAGTAACAAAAGCAAAAGTTCAGCATCCGGTTAAAGAGGATGCCTATATCATTTTAAAGAGATTAGAAGATACAACAAGGCGGACAGAATTTTATGATTTCAAAAAATGAATTATATAATATACTGGTCAACCGGCATCCCGGCATTTCATCCCGGTATCACAAATTTCACGATGGCCTGACCGGGATGCACAAAGTTTTTTCCTGGCTTTATTTATTATGGCTGAATTTTGCTTACTATATACTGCAGTGCCGTTTCCTTGGGAAAATTCCCCAAATGGAGATTTATGAGGAAAAACGCCTTAACTGTAAGAAAAGCGAGTCGGAAGCCTACCTGCAAAGCCATCCTGAACTGTCAGTTGATACCTTTGCAGAACAATTGTCCCAGTATGATGTTATTTCATTTGACGTATTTGACACCCTGATCTTCAGGCCGCTTTCCCTGCCCACAGATGTATTTTATCTGATTGGACAGGAACTTGGAATCATGGATTTCAGGAATATCCGCATCTGGGCAGAATGGGATGCCAGAGTGAAGTACAATGAAAAAGAAGGAAACATGGAGATCGGACTTGCAGATATATGGGACAATTTGGAGGAGGATGTGGGTATTGCTTCAAACCAGGGGCAGGAACTGGAAATGGCATTTGAACAGAAGCTGTGTTATGCAAATCCTTTTATGCTTGCGGTATGGAGAGCGCTGAAGGAACGCAAAAAGAAGATTATCATAGTTTCCGACATGTATCTGCCTGAAAAATGCATCCGCAGAATTCTTGAAAGTGCCGGTTTTACCGGTGCCGAAAAGATATACATATCAAGTGAATATCACAAAAGCAAGGCAGATGGAAAACTGTATCGGGAAGTGCTGCAGGATTGGCACAGGGATGTCGATGATAAGAAGCAGTTATCCATAGTGCATGTGGGAGATAATCCTCACAGTGATCAGAAACAGGCTGTCCGCGCCGGAATGGATGTTTATCCGTATCAGAATGTAAATAAGAATGTGTTGCTGTACAGAGCCTTTGACATGTCGCCTCTTATCGGAAGCGCATACAGGGCAATCATCAGCAACTGGTTATATGCGGGGGTGACAGAACACTCCATGGAATACGAATTTGGTTTTATATATGGCGGTTTGTTTGTGCTTGGGTACTGCGGCTTTATACATGATTATTGTGTGAAGAATAAGATTAATAAACTATTATTTTTATCAAGAGACGGTGATACACTAAAGCAGGCGTATGATTACCTGTATCCGGAAGAGAATACGGAGTATGTATACTGGTCAAGAAAAGCGGCAGTCAAATTAGAAGCTGTTTACGATAAACATGACTATTTCCGAAGATTTATCTACCATAAGATGAATCAGGACTACACGATACATGAAGTGTTGCATTCTATGGAACTGGATTTCCTGGAAGAAAGGCTGCCTGAGTGGAAAAATATCTGGACAGAGAAAGCAAAAGAGCAGGAGAGAGCCAGCAAAGCGCTTGCTTACAAGCAGTTGCGGGAAGACGATACCATAGGATTGGTTAAAGAAAAAGTAAAAAAACAGATTGCAAAAGATTTTGCCGAAGAAAATCTGAGCAGGAAGCGGCAGAACAGATTTGTGGATCTGAGACCAGGGGATAAGCTGACAGACAAGAACGGGTATTTGCTGCGGCAGTTTATTGAAGCCAATTGGGAGCAGGTTCTTGAGGCCTACAGTGTACAGCATACTGCTGCAAAGGCGTATTATGGAAAGGTGCTGGAAGGTGCGGAGCATGCGGCGGCGATTGACATTGGTTGGGCGGGAAGCGGGGCTATGACGCTTCGGCATCTGGTATTGCAGGAATGGAAGATATCATGTAAAGTGGTAGGTATTATTGCCGGGACTAATACTGTACATAGTGCGGAGCCGGATGCTTCGGAGAGTTTCCTGCAAAGCGGGCAATTGGTTTCATATCTTTATTCGCAGGGGCATAACCGGGATCTTCTGAAGAAACATGACGCAAACAAGGATTACAATGTGTTCTGGGAACTGTTATTAGCTTCTCCGACACCGCAGTTTAAGGGGTTTTATGAGGGACAACTGAGGACAGAAGAAACATATGGGATTTCTAAGAATGCAGATGAAAAGCATTCAGGTGATTATCAGTATTTAAAGGATCTGGACATAACTCTTGCTTTTGGCAGGTATGATGCCAACCAGCAGGGAATCCGGGAGATACAGAGAGGTATTCTGGACTTTGTCATGGAATATCGGAAACGTTTTAAGGATTTCCCCTATATGTTTCAAATCAGCGGAAGGGATGCCTATGCGCCGATGCTTGTGGCGGCCAGTCATAAGGAAAAGTATTTGAAAGCAATAGAAAACAGGTTTAGTCTTGAAATCAATGTGAATTGATTTTTGGGATGAATGGAATTCAGGGCAGCTACGTGTTTGTAAGTTGTATTCAGGGAGGAAAGATGAAAAGAGACAGTATTTTTTTAAAAAGAGCAGCATCATGGCTGACAGCAGGGAGCCTGGTTTTATCCGCATGTCTGTTGGGAGGATGTGGGAAGAAAGCGGAAGAGGAGTCGGTTCCGGAAATCTCCGGACTTGCCGATATGATGGAGGAAATAGCAGAAGAGTCAGTTTCCGGAAGTATTCAGGAGGAGAGTATAGGGAATGAAACCGATTCCATAGGAACTGAGGGCGCGGAGGATGAAGCTTTCGTGTCAGAAGAGGAAGAACCTGCCGAGTTGGAAAGCTTCATATTGTATTTTAGCGGGATTGATGTCTGGGGATGGGTAGACACCCAGAGTCGGAGCGATGTCAATATTATTGCAGCTGTAAATCCCGAAACGAGGCATATCCAATTAATTAATACCCCCAGAGATTACTATGTGGAGATGCCGCTCAGCAGTGAGACGAAAGACAAGCTGACTCATGCTGGGTTATATGGAGTAGAGAATTCGGTAGGTACCCTGGAAACTTTATATGGCATTGATATAGATTATTACATACGGATGAATTTTTCTGGATTTGAATCTATCATTGATACACTGGGAGGCGTGGATGTGTATTCGGAATATGACTTTACTGTTGAGCCGATCAAGCATTATACGGAAGGCTACAATCATTTGACAGGGTTGGAGGCTCTTGCGTTTGTGCGTGAGCGTCATGCATTTCAGGACGGGGATAACCAGAGAGGACGGAACCAGATGGCTTTGATTCAGGCAATGGTTTCAAAGGTCTGTTCGAGGGAATTTCTGTTGAATTATTCGGATATTATGGACGAACTGACTGATATGTTTCGGACGAATGTTCCGTTGAGCCTGATAGTAAATATAGTGGGGAAGCAGTTGTTGGACGATACGGAATGGACAGTGGATACTTATTCCGTAACAGGATCCAACGGTTCTGAAATAACCTATTCTACACCGGGAACGAAGGTTTATGTAATGATTCCGAATGAGGAAGACGTGGTCACGGCAGGGAAACTAATAGAAGAGGTCTTAAATGAGTCTTCAGATTCATAATAATATAGAATCAGATTTAAAAATGTAAAAAGTTCGTCTTATGTGTATATCTAAGACGAACTTTTCAGGAAAGTAAAAATGCATAAGAAAACATAATTATAACCGAAAAGCCTGAAAAATGCAGGAAGCAGAACGGAGGTTCTAAATTGATAGACTATAAACCTTTCTGGGAGACGCTGAAACAGTCGGGAGAAAACACTTGCTCCCTGGTTACAAGACACCGGATTTCCGGTGCGACCATAGATATGCTCAGGAAGAACAAGCCGGTGAATACCACTACTCTGGATGGCCTGTGCGGCGGTGTCCTGTGCATTAAAGGAAAACCAGCTGGCAGCCGAGGCCGGATTTGCAGAACTGGCGGAGCAGACCAACATGGTGCCGGCTGTGCCTGCTCCCGCGAAAACGGTGGAGTTTTCTACACTGCAGAAATGGATATTTATTCCGGACACAGAGATAGACTATTCCGTTTTCCAACATCCCGGGGACAACAGCCATTACCTGAACCATAACCTGGACGGGAGCAGAGGATACCCAGGATGCAAAGGATGCGGAGTGAAGAACGAAAGCCGTGGTATCTGAATAAGAGATACGGAGTATGAGACGGAAGCTGCCGGTATCCAGAAAAAGAAAGTAATACACGGGCAGGAAAAGAAAGCTGGAGGGAGTAGGCAGTATGGATACGAGAAGGAAGTTTTGAAAATGAAGAAAAAAGAAGGCGGCATGGCAGAAAGAGAGGGAAACAGAGGATGGAAGGCAGCCTGTGTCCTGTTTCTGGGGGCAGCGCTCATCTGTACGGCAGTGGCATGTGTGGGAAGGAGAACCAGTCCCGTGCAGAGGATGAGTATGAGAAGCTGTCGGAGCAGACCGGCAGTACTGTTTCCATGCCGGAACCGGAGGAGACAGAGCCTGAGAGTGAGATTCCCGTGAAGACGGAAGAGCCGCTAGAAGAAAAAGATCCCATGGCCGTACTGGAAGAGTTGGGAGTGCCTGTTCCAGAGAAAACAGTGGTTTTTACGGAACTGAAGGAGAATACCAATGAGGACATTTATGCATGGATTTATATTCCGGACACAAAGATAGACTATCCCGTCCTGCAGCATCTAGAGATTCAGAAAGGCATTCTTGATTTTGTAATGGAATACAGGGAGAGGTTCAGGGAATTTCCTTACATGAAGCCTGGGAGCTTACTCCAATTTCTGAAGGTTTCTGGCGTATTCAAAACAACACATTTCACCCTTGCCATTTCCCCAAAACCATGCTATCCTAAACACAGGCATGGAATTCAAATACAATAATATCTAAAAAACCACATTGGTTATTCTGCAATACTTCAAAGATAGAAACCATCCAAAGGATGGAATCTATTGTATCGAACTTCTTGCTGGCGGGAGCCTGTATCCCAGAAAACACAACCCACAACCAAAAGCAGGAAGGGAGAATGCAGTGCCTTTCCTGTAAAATGATTTAAGAAAGGAAAGGTGCTAAAATGGAAAAAATGAAAAGGGTAGAGACAACAAAAAAGAAAGTGCTCCGGAAAGCAGAGGAGATTCAGGCTGACGGGACAAAAGAAGCAGAAAACAAAGAGAGTGAAGCGCCCCCGGAAGAAGGAATAACCCGGACAATGGGGATGTTACCGGACGCGGATTCCCCGGGCGTAACAACACCCCATGACAAAGGCTATAAAAAGAGTCTTTCAAGGCCTTCGGAATTCCTGCATTTCATTAAAAAGTATATCAGGGCAGATTGGATGATGGAACTGAAGGAATCTGACCTAATCCTTTGTGACAAAGAAATGCTGGAGCGTGACTATGAAGGGAAGGAGGCCGACCTGCTCTACAGAGTCAGCCTGCCCGGCGGCAGGGAAGCTTTTATCTTCATCCTCCAGGAACTGCAGTCCTATGTGGATTACACTATGATATTCCGCATATTGGTATATGTAGTGAACACGCTGATGAAGTATTTCCTGGACAGCGCCCAAAATGAGAGGGAGCAGTCAGGGTTCCGGCTGCCGGCCATGGTACCGATTGTTTTTTATAATGGTATGGAAAGGTGGACTGCGGTAAGGAGCCTGAGGGAGTACCAGGACAGCGGTGATATCTTCGGCAACTACATTCTGAACCTGGAGTACTATCTGGTTGACCTGGCACAGATCGATGAGGAATACATCCTGTCCACGAACACGGTCCTGGACAATATCATGTACTGTGACAAATTCCGGAAGAAACTGGAGCTGGCAGGGGCGATCCGTACCGCATACGGCAGGGTAGGGGAGCTTGGTCTGCAGGAACGGGAAGAGTTCCGTAACTGGGTAAAATATATACTGCTGTCAGTTTGCGGGAACAAGGAAGCCGTGGTGGAGGAAATCCTGAGCTAGGCAGGTGACGGGGAGGACGACATGGCATTTAAGTATAATATCATCAGGGCATTTGAGGATGAGAGGGCAGAGGGAAAAGAAGAAGGGATGACGCTCAAATTAATCAGCCTCGTCAGAAAGAAAATACACAAAAACAGGACTGTAGAAGAAATAGCAGAAATACTGGAAGAAGAGCCCGATACCATAGCCCCGGTTTACGAGCTGCTTTTGTTCAATCCTGACTGGGATGATGAAGAGATCTATAAAGAATTGCGAAGTCCAGGGGATTCAAGCTTGCCAGACTGATGCATCAATTCCGAACAAAATGCCGAAAGCACGATGGGAAATCTTTTTACTGTTGCAGAGGTTGAAAAGGTACAGGGAGCTGCACACTACGCAAAACCGCCAAAATCTACAAATCCGCCCAAAGCGAGCAATATGTCCGGAGGTCTTTCAGCATAGCTCAATGCAAGTTTCATTGTCCTGCAGTACAAACCAGGAAAAACAGACTAAGAGGAGGTACCCGCAATGGCCATAAACACGCTCCAAATTATCCTGAACCAGGCCGCCAACGCACTTCAGCTATATCCCGCTGACAGCCTGTGGATAAAGCTCATCCCTGCCGTAATATCTGTGTTCAATGAATTGATTCTGTTTTCTGACGCAAAGGATGTGGAAGAACGCCTGGCAGAATTAGAGACAAGAGTGGAGAGCATGGGGATAGAACAACAACAGTTTTCGGATCTTGTCAATGGATTAAGCCCACATGAAAAATATGCATTTCGCAATTTCCTGAAACACTACTGCCTGGAGGCTTTGCCGGAGGTTACAGACGCGATGATCTGTGCGCTGGTAGATTTTGTCGCGGACAAAAAGTCGGACATCAGGGAGGAGATCTGTGAGATCCTGAAGCAGTTTAATGCGGTTGATATAGAAAGCATGAGAAGGATCCGGGAAATCGTTCTGGATGAGGAAATAACCCGGCGAAGACGAGACGAGACGCTGGCGAAGATTGAAGAACAAAAAGGCAGGAAGTGGAAAGATACTGTTATATATCTGCCAGGAAGAACTATTCTCTGGGAGGATTTCATCGCAGTCAGGGGATGCGGGACAGATGCCGATGGAAAGAGAAAGGAATGGATTCCTAATGTACGTGAATTAATGACAGGCCAGTTTACGAATTCGGAGGAGAAGGAAGTTGTCCTGTCGCAGTTTCCACGTTCCGTGATGAAACTGCAGAGCCTCGGTGTATTGATAATATATAACACCACCCTCACAGGAAGTTCGCCCATGTTCAATATCGAAAAGTTTATCCTGACCAATTATGGTGTGAAAATATTGGAGTACATATCTTAATTGCTAAAGTGCAGAAGAAGTTTAAAACCATAGAGGTTACGCTTCGGAAACAATTCTGCATAATCTTACTTTTCACCTTTACAGCACCGATACGTGATGTAAAAATGAACCTGCAGAATAATATGTCTTATAGGAAGCAATCTCTTTGCTTTCTGTAAGATATCTTATTACCAATGCAGGGAGGAACAGGATGAAGTATTTCAATACGGAAGGCCAGTGCACCCCCGGTATTCATTATATGGTAAACCTCGACCAGCGCCTGAAGTTCATAAAGGAACGATATATCGAGAGAGGCAGTTATTTCGTTATCAACCAAGGGCGACAATACGGAAAAACGACGACTTTGCTTCTCCTGGCTGACTATCTGAAAGAGGATTACCTGGTATTGCCTTTTGACTTTCAGGAACTAACCTCATCTGTCTTTCAGGATGAGTTTAGCTTTGTAAGGGGCATCGTCAGATGTTTTAAGGAAGCGCTGGAGAATCATGCGGAAGTTTGTTGTAGAACTCAAAATATGGTATGGTAACGAATATAATGAACGAGGAGAAAAAAGCTTCTGGATTATTTCCACCAGAAGACAGGGTATATGCTGAGCTTCTGCTTTAATAAAAAGAAGAAGCCCGGTGTATACGACAGAGTTGTTGGGGATAAGAAGGTGATTGAGGCTGTGGTTTGAGATTTTCAATTTCCTGCTTGTATTCTTGGAAGATTATTGATACAATAAGGAAACTGGCGCTACGAAAGAAACGTTGCCATACGTTTGGAAAATAGAGAGGAATCTAAAGAATCATGAAGGAGAAACTAAAAAAATTATTTGCCTATTACGGTCCATATAAGTCATTGTTTTACAGTGACATGTTTTTTGCAATTCTGGGGGCCGCTGTGACGCTGATTATTCCGCTGGTAGTAAGGTATATCACGAATGATGTGGTATATTTTGAGGCGGATGAAGCGAGGAGGTCCATCCTCTTTCTTGGCATACTGATGGTAGCCCTTGTGTTGTTAGAGATTTTCTGCAATTTTTATATTGCGTATTTTGGGCATATCATGGGTGCGAAGATGGAGGCGGATATGCGCAGGGATATTTTTGGGCATTATCAAAAGCTGACTTTTGCGTTCTATGATAACCAGAAGGTAGGTCATCTCTTGTCCCGGATTACCAGCGACTTGTTCGACATCAGTGAGCTTCTCCACCATGGACCTGAGGATTTGGTCATCTCGGTGATTAAGATTATTGGCTCTTTTGCCATCCTTCTGGCTGTGAATGTAAGGCTTGCTTTCGTGGCGTTTGCATTTATTCCGGTTATGGCTGTGTTCGCATTTATCTTTAACGGGAAGATGCGCAAGGCGTTTAAGCGCAACCGGGAGAAGATTGCGGAGATTAACAGCCAGATTGAGGATAGCCTGTCGGGAATCCGGGTGGTGAAGTCTTTTGCCAATGAAAAAGAAGAGATGAAGAAGTTCAAGCGTGGGAATGATAATTTTGTGGCTGCGAAGAAGATCAGCTACAAGTACATGGGAATTTACCATTCCGGGCTTGGGGCGATGAGTACGCTGATTACGGTTGTGGTTCTGGTTGTGGGGGTCGTCATGATGCTGTCTGGCACGGTGGCCTTGACGGATTTGATTACCTTTCTCCTGTATATTGCGAATTTTACCGACCCGGTCAAGAAGCTGGTTGCGTTTACGGAGCAGTTCCAGAATGGTTATACGGGATTTGAACGGTTTCTTGAGATTCTGTCCATTGCGCCGGATATTGAGGATAAGCCGGACGCCGTGTCGGTAGGGCAGATGCGCGGTGAGATTGAGTTCCGGGATGTGTCTTTCCGGTATGACGACCAGAATGACAGGGTGTTAAACCATATTAATTTGAAGGTGGACGCCGGGGATTATATGGCTCTGGTGGGACCTTCCGGGGTGGGTAAGACGACGCTTTGCAGTCTGATCCCGCGGTTTTATGACGTGTCGTCAGGTTCTATCACGGTTGACGGGATTGACATCCGTGATATAAAACTGGATGACTTGCGCAACAATGTAGGAATCGTGCAGCAGGATGTATATCTGTTTGCGGGGACGATTCTCGACAATATCCGTTATGGAAGGATGGACGCCACGGACGAGGAGGTTGTGCGGGCGGCGAAGAATGCCAACGCCCATGATTTTATTATGAGTTTCCCTCAGGGGTATCATACGGATATCGGCCAGCGGGGAGTGAAGCTGTCCGGCGGGCAGAAGCAGCGGTTGTCGATTGCGCGGGTGTTCCTCAAGAATCCGCCGATTCTTATTTTTGACGAGGCGACGTCGGCGCTTGACAATGAAAGTGAGCAGGTGGTGCAGAAGTCTCTGGAAGGGCTGGCGAAGGAGCGGACGACCTTCGTGATTGCCCACAGGCTGACTACGATTCAGAATGCACAGAAGATTCTTGTGCTGACCGAGGACGGGATTGCGGAAGAGGGAACCCATGAAGAACTGCTTTTGAAGAAAGGAATCTATGAAGCGTTGTACCATAGAAATTTTGAAAATGTGTAGGGGATAGCCATATAATTCGTAGTATAAATCAATTTAAGTAAGGGGAGATAAGAATGATGGAGTTGGGTAAAAGAATGCGGGCTTCTATGCTGATTGTGATTCTGTTTTGCATGATGTGCGTGTCTGCGGTGCTTGCGAGGGAGGAAAAGATTGCAGAGGCAGAGATGGTGCAGGAAGCGGATTTGTATGCGGTCTGTGAGCCGTCAGGAAGTGAATAGAAATGCTTCCTGTGTGGCAAGATACTAAAGAATATAGGAAAAAGAGAAGGTCAGGATATGGACGAGATACAATTTAAAAGAGCTGAGTTGGAAGATAAGGAAATTATTTCTCACTATTTCAGGCATCATACGAGCCGGAGCTGTGAGCGGACATTTGCAAATGTATATCTATGGTCGCGCCAGTATCCGGTGAAATGGGCGGTTGTGGAGAATGCGCTGGTTTTTAAGAGCGAAGATGAGGAACATCTGGCTTTTGCGTATCCGGCTGGGGAGGCGGCGGATGTGCGAAGGGCGATTGAATGGCTGATGGAGTACTGTAAGGGGCGCGGCTTGCCGTTTCAGATGTATAACCTGACGTCGGAGCATTTTGCGCAGCTTGAGGAATGGTATCCGGGAAGATTCCAGATTGCGTATGACAGGGACAGTGCGGATTATGTCTATGAGTCGGAGAAACTTGCCACGTTGTCAGGAAAGAAGCTGCATAGTAAGCGGAACCATATCAATAAGTTTAAGGCGCTGTATGATGGGCGCTGGTCGTATGAGGCAATCACGCCTCAGAATGCGGAAGAGTGTTTCCAGATGGCGCTGAAATGGCGGGAGCAGAATGGCTGTGAGGATGACCCCGAAAAGCGCGGTGAGATTTGTGTGACAATGAACGCGCTGCGCTTGTTTGAAGAACTGGAACTGACAGGCGGGATTCTTAGGATTGACGGGGAAGTGGTAGCGTTTACCATCGGGGAACCGATCTGTTCCGATACGTTTGTGGTTCATATCGAGAAGGCTTTTGCGGATGTGGAAGGCGCGTACCCGATGATTAACCAGCAGTTCGTGGAGCATGAGTGCAGAGAGTATCTTTATGTCAACCGTGAGGAAGATACGGGGGCAGAAGGCTTACGAAAGGCAAAACTGTCATACCGTCCGGTATTTATGGTGGAAAAAGGGGATGTGACAGAGATAGAAGCGTGATAATAGATACGAATCGGGTGCATAAGAAGGAGAGAAGAGCATGATAGCAGAGAAAATGAAGAACATGGTAGCAAATAGTTCGGCAATCCGTGCGATGTTTGAGGAAGGCAACCGGCTTGCCCAGATTTACGGGGCGGAGAATGTGTTTGATTTTAGCCTTGGCAATCCTAATGTTGCGGCTCCTGAGTCGGTAAAAAATGCAATCGTTGAATTGCTGAACGAGAATGATCCGGTGGTTCTTCATGGGTATACGAACAGCAATTCCGGTTATGCGGATGTGAGGGAGACGGTGGCGCAGTCCTTAAATGAACGTTTTGGGACGAAGTTTGCGGGGAAGAATATCGTGATGTCAGTGGGGGCGGCAGGCGGATTGAATGTAATTTTGAAGACGCTTCTGAATCCCGGCGACGAGGTGATTGCCTTTGCCCCGTATTTCGGCGAGTACCGTTCATACACGAATAATTATGACGGGGTTCTGGTGGAGATTTCCCCGAATACTGTGGATTTCCAGCCGAAACTGGATGAATTCGAGCAGAAGATTACGCCTAGGACTAAGGCGGTCATTGTGAATACGCCGAATAATCCTACGGGCGTAGTTTATTCGGAGGAGACGATCCAGAAGATGGCTTCGGTTATGGAGGCAAAACAGCGGGAATTTGGGACGGATATTTACCTGATTTCTGATGAGCCATACCGTGAGCTGGTCTATGACGGAGCGGAGGTTCCGTATCTTACCAAGTATTATGCCAATACGATTGTGGGATATTCTTACAGTAAGTCCCTGTCCCTTCCTGGGGAGCGTATCGGTTATCTGGTAATCCCGGACGAGGTGAAGGACAGTGAGGACGTCCTGGCGGCGGCGAATGTTGCGACCCGGATTCTTGGGTTTGTCAATGCACCTACATTGCAGCAGAAGGTGGTTGCAAAATGTATCAATGAGAAGACGGACATTTCCTATTATGACAGGAACCGGGAGACATTATACCGGGGACTGCGGGAGTGTGGGTTTGACTGCATCAAGCCGCAGGGGGCTTTCTATCTTTTTGTGAAGTCTCCGGTTGCGGATGAGAAGGAGTTCTGTGCAGCGGCAAAGAAGTATAACCTTTTGCTGGTGCCGGGAAGCTCTTTTGCCTGTTCGGGGTATGTAAGGCTTGCATACTGTGTGGCTTATGAGACGATCGTGAATTCGCTGCCGAAGTTTAAGGAGCTTGCGGGGAAATATTTCGGATCCGGAGCTTGCTTGTAAGAATAGGAAGGATCTGACGGAAGGGAAAAGAGACCATGAAAGCATTTGAGAAGAATATCCGTAAGGTAGAGCCTTACGTGCCGGGGGAGCAGCCCCAGAATAAGGTGATCAAGCTGAATACTAATGAGAATCCGTATCCGCCGTCGCCTAAGGTGGCGAAAGCCTTAAAGGAGCTGGATACAGACCGGTTCAGGCTTTATCCGGATCCGTCATGTGCTTCGCTTACCGAGGCGTTGGCAAAGTTCTACCATGTGAATCCGGATCAGGTATTTGTGGGTGTGGGATCGGATGATGTATTATCCATGTGTTTCCTGACGTTTTTTA
>OFFJ01002191.1_pt1 | contig 12831 bp, 12 predicted proteins | sample 1521261 | NCBI WGS metagenome assembly OFFJ01 (sample SAMEA3504122, study PRJEB24116) | mouse gut metagenome | biome: mouse gut; feature: mouse-associated habitat; material: faeces | place: Denmark | collected 2011 | reverse complement strand
CCCCCGCCGTTCTCCCATGCCGTCCATATGATCTGCATAATAAGCCGTCACATAGCACAGAAGGGGCAGAAAAGGAATCATCACCTTATCCCGCACATAAAGTCCGCCGTTGAGCGCCCATGCAAAAAAAGGCACTGTAAGGACGATCACGCATCCCCATGCAAGCACACGATCCCGCCATCTTTTAAAAAACAGCATCGACAGCAGCGCCGTGACTGCAAAAGTCGTAAGCCCTATCCCATAGGGGGAATAGAAAAATCTTCCGGCGGAAAACTCCGGCAGAAAAAGATCCGCCGCAGTAATCCCCGCTCCCTTACTGCCTCCCTTCCTTCCCATCAAAGCCGCGGCCGTTGGGATCAGCAGCACGCCGCTCATGCATACTGCAATGAAAAAAGGCATAAGGAACCGAATCCCTTCCTGAAAAAATGCAAAAACGGCTGCTTTCTTTTCCTTTCTGCCCGACCCCCCGCCATACTCTGCCCCGCGCTCTCCGATATACCGATGCAATCCATACAAGCCAAGCGCCAGCATTCCGCCGATACTGAAATAAAAACTTGTCATGATCATAAGAAATACACCGGCTGTAAGCAGTCCGCTCTTCCTCTTTTCAAAATGTCTTTCAACTCCCAGAAACCCCATGCACAAAAAGGGCATATAGTCAACAAACATAATCTGATTGTAGGACTGGTATACCATCGGTCCGGCCAGCAGAAACAGAATCGACGTAAGGAAACTGATCCTCCGCTCAAATCCTCTCCCCAAAAACCACTGGTATAATAACACTCCCGCCGCCGCAAGGCACACGATCTGAGCCGCCATCAAGTAATCTGCCATTTTCACAAACGGAAAGAAGTAAGACAGCAATATAACCGGGCTGTAAAGCCCATAATAAGAGAAGTTGTAGATATTCTGCCCGCCTCCGATATTGGCGGCGAATTCCGGGAACAGATTCCCCGTCTCATAGAACTGCCTTCTGAAATAGTCCGGCAGTACGCTGTGCTGACTGATCCAGTCCACCTTCGAGCCAAACATCCCATGCCGCAGGCAGAAAACCCAACAGATCAGCAAAGCGCATACGCATAGCATAAGCTTTGCTTCGATACCGCGGCGCATAGCATAAGCTTTGTCAGACGCTGTCATCCTGCCGGCACTTTTTTTTCTATGATCATTTCTTTCTCTAAGATAATAAGGAACCGTTATACTCATTCTGCTCACTTTTACGTACCTCCTGCTTATGAATTTTCCCGATATTGGCATATTCTAATCCCCACTTCTTAAGAAACGCCAAAATTAATTCTTAAAAATTCTTAAGAACAAACGAATAATTCTTCAATATTTGATAGAATATTCCTTAAAGAGGTGACAAGAGATGACAGAGAAATCACACATTTTAATTGTAGACGACAACCCCGAGATACGGGAGATCATACAGGTGCTGCTTGAGGGAGAGGGGTTTGAGATTAAAGAAGCCAGCGACGGCAAAACAGCGCTTGATCTTGCGCGCAGTATAGATTTTGACTTGATTATCCTTGATATTATGATGCCGGGAAAGAACGGTTACCAGACCTGCATCGAAATCCGAAAAAACAGCAATGCTCCGATCTTGTTCTTAAGCGCGCGCACAAAAGACAGCGATAAGACGCTCGGTTTTTCAAGCGGCGGCGATGATTATCTGGCAAAGCCGTTTTCCTACAATGAGCTGATCAGCCGAAGCAAGGCGCTGATCCGAAGATACCAGATCTACAGGGGAAAGCATGATGCACAGACGGCTCAGACGGATAAAGACGGGGGCGCGAATACTGATACGGACGCTCCTGAAATAATCTCCTACCACCATCTGGAGATCAACGAGGAGAAAGAACAAGTTTTTTCAGAAGGAAAGCTGCTTACCCTGACCGCCACGGAATACGCCATGCTGCTTTTGCTCATCAAAAACCGGAGACAGATCTTCTCCGCGCAGCATCTCTATGAAGCAGTCTGGGACGAGACATATTACTATGGAGCCAATAACACAGTCATGGTGCATATTCGGAACTTAAGACGCAAGATCGAAAAAGATGCAAAGAATCCGGTTCTGATTAAAACCATATGGGGAAGGGGGTATCGATGTGATTAAGAAACTATTTGAACGAATCTCAGGGTGGAAGCTGCGCACACAGTTCGCGGTATTGATTCTGTGCGCCATGCTGCTTTCCTTCTGGCTCTTCTGGATGCTCTGGGCGAATAAATGGAGAGTTTTAGATTATCTGGGGCTTGCGGATTTTTATTTTCATAATGGAGTAGATATCATGCTTACGGATGCTCTCTATGAACAGGCAAAGAATTATGAACTTCCCGAATCTGAAGATGACAAAGAACGGATTCAGGCCCTTGATCCTCTTTTCGATCTGGCGGACGATTATACGGGGATATCATTTTACGGCACTGATGACGGATTATACCGGGCAAGCCGACCGGCAAAGATCATGGAGGAAAGTGGAATCTTTTCTACCTTCTTCTATCTGGGGTACCGCCTGACCGACGGCGAGGGGGAGGACTTTCGTTATTTCCCGCTGGAATTTTCCAACGGAAGGGGGAATGCTTTCGTCGTCACCTACCGGCGCTCGATCGTCGTCTACCCGTTTGCGCTCCTATGCCTGATTGTCTCGGTCCTCTTGTTCTTCTTTATCGTCCTGTTTTTTATCAACCGGAAGATAAGATCAATCCTTGCTCTTGAACGAGAGGTTCTCGTCATGTCCTCCGGCGACTTAAGCCATCCTGTCCCAGACCTTGGAGGCGACGAGATCGGCATTCTGGCAAAGGAGCTTAACAACATGCGGATGACTCTGAATGATAACATTGAGAAAGAACAGGAGAGCCGTCAGGCCAATCAGGATCTGATTACCGCCCTCTCCCACGACCTGCGCACCCCGCTCACCATACTGAACGGCTATCTCGAAGTGATCAAGCTTAAGAAAAATCCAAAACTTTTTGAGGAATATGTGGACAGATGCCTCAAAAAGACAAAAGACATCAAAGAACTGACCGACCGGATGTTTGAATATGCTCTCGTCTCAGAAGAAAATGAGACGCCGGAGATCACATGTATATCCGCAGATTTCATCAGGCAATGCCTTCAAGAGAATGTAGATTTTATCAGACTCGCCGGTTTTCAGACAGAGCTTTCCCTTGATCGCTCGCCCGCCGGTTTCAAAAGCGATAAAACCATGATAAAGCGGATCCTCAGCAACCTTTTTTCAAATATCTTCAAATACGGGGACAAAAAAGAAACGGTTCTCATATCCTTCTGCATGAAGAAGGATACGTTCGCCATTACGATAGAAAATGCTGTCAAACAGGAGCATTCTCTCGAAGACAATAATAATATCGGTTTGAAAAGCGTCCGTAAGATGATACGTCTTCTGGACGGAGAGATTTTTGTATCGCACGCATCAAAAACCTTTACCGTTAAGCTTACATTAGGAACAGGGGTATAAGATTACCCCTCTTCCTCAAACTCCAGCGTGTCCAGCCACTCGTCAAACTGGTCGGCCACCTGCTCATATTCATCCTCATCCTCGATAAAGATAAGTTCGTGCTCGTCTCCTCCTGAAACATCACGCTCAAACTGATAAAACCAGACTTCTTCCGACAGCTCATCATGCTCATCCAGCGGAGAAATGGCGATATACTCCCTGCCGTTCATCTCAAACACTGTGATAATGCCGCAGTCAACCTCCCCATCATCTGTCATCAAAGTAACGACATCAACCTCTAATTCCAATTCCTTTTCCATCTTTTTTCCTTTCGTATATTTGTAAAATAATGAGAAACGTCTCCAATGCTGTAATACACAGATTGGAATCAGCCGTAAAAGACTGATTCCATCATAACATATCCCGTATCAAAAACATATAGTAATTTGCACGATTATTCAGATATTACTCAAAAGTTCCCTGCTTCTCTATTTTTTTCAGTGTCTCGGAATCCGTATATACTACATAAGACTCTTCTCCGGTATCTGTCAGTATTGTCGCCGTCAGGTCGATGGTTGCATCGATTGACTCGATTCCGTCAAGCCACAGTTCATCTCCATAGCACAATCTGTCTTTGATTGAATTGATAAATTCCTCATCATAGATCGTAAGACTTTCCGCAACATCTGAATCCTTCCGGTATCTGGAAGCCTCAAGCTGTGTGATCGTAAGTTCCTTCATGGAAGTTCTTAGATCTACTTTCAGCTCATCCCGCAGATATTTGATCGTCTTTTTGAAAGAAGGATAAAGGTAATAAGCATCCGAGTCTTCCATGGCAAAATTCTGATATGGATTATTCTCCGTCATTGCTTTTGGATCATACCCATGCATGATCATGATCTGCCCGAAGGGAAGGGTATTCTTAACTGTATCGTAGTCCAAAGTAGAGTGGTCCTCTAGATAGCACCGGAACAGCTCTGCTCTCTGTTCCTTCGTCAGATCCAGCGTCTCTGTATGTGTCGGATAGCTTACCTTTATGTCTGTCACCAGAGACCAGTCCGCCGTATACAGAGAATACGTATCCTTTTTATACTCCATCGTGTTAAATACCTGCCCCATCAGCTCATCCTTAAGCTCAGCCGAAACCACATACTGACGTCTTACTTCCTCCCCGTTCTTCAGCTTATATCTGACATTATAATGCTCGAAACCTCTCCATTCATCAACGCTTCCATTATTATAAATGTCTGCGTTCTTATCATTTTCTCTGACAACCCGGTCAAGAATCGCAAGCGCTCCTTCCATTGTCTCGCCGCTCACTCCGTTCTTCTCCTTGCCCCAGAAGGATCCTTCTGAAGACTTTTCAAGTCCGATTGACTCAAGGTCTTCTGCCTCCGGAAGATACCTGTCATAGCCGCTTACATCCGCCCAGAAGAATCCGACGATTGCAAAGGATACTGCCATGCCTGCCAGCATCTGGCGCTTATTCGACCACAGTCCCCGAACGTCAAACTGATAGATACACTCTATCACGCCGTGGGAGAAAAATCCTCCTATGATCACACCTGCGACGATCCACGGCTTGAAGGATGTAAAGGATACGGCATACAGAGCCAGACCTACGTAAATAGCTGCCGGAACGACTAAGAGGAACCGGATAACCGGATTTGCTGCCGGGAATGCCATCGCTTTTCCTGCCATCTCGGAGGGACGCCGCTCAAACAGCAGATAATTGATAATCAGAAGCACTGCCGCCCATACGGCGATAACCGCCAGATGAATCATGTGATCCTTCCATTCCCATGTTCCATACGATGACAGCAGCATATTTGTAAGAGACGCCGGTGAAAAATAATTTAAATACTCTGCTCCTTCCATTCCGTCACAGTAAGTCGCAAAAAATGTCGCCGCCAGAGACGGATACAGCCAGTAAAGCATAACCGGAAAATACCCGGCAAACACGCCAAAGCCCAATATTCCGATAAAAGTATTTCCTGTCATAACCATAGCTAACGACATAGTAAGGTATATCACTGCAAATACCGCAATACAGCAGACGATCGACCACGCTGTATTTATGAGAAACGCTCCGCTGACATACCCTGTCGCCGCGGCAACGATGCATTTGAACGCCGATACAAAAACAAGAGGCGCTGTAAAAAGCACAAAATCATTCGTCAGCATCAGATACAGCATCTCCCGCCTTCTTACAGGCAGAGAATGATAAAAATCAATCTCCGTCTTCGAGTGAAGATACTTAAAGCTGCTGATCGCAAGCAAGACTGCCGCCCCCACGGCCACTATGCCCATTCCGAATTCCGGTTCGGAAAGTCCTGTGATCATTTTCAGCTTTTCAGAAGCATTCTCCTCTCCGCCGCATATATTCTGTACATTCATCAGAAATATAAGCAAATACAGGAAGAAAAAGAAGAATGTCACGAGTATCATGCCGATTCTATGCTTGATATTTTCCCGCCTTAAATTAATAAATGAGATTTTTGATGTCATATCCGACCACCTCCGTTTCACTGATAAAGATTTCCTCTAAGGACAATGGCAGGACTTCATAGTAGACCGGTTTTAATCCTTCCATCTTTCCGGCAATGTCCTCTTCATTCTCCCTCACCGTCATAGTGATAAGCCGCCCTTTCTGATTCATCTGCAGGATATGGAACAGCTTGTACAGCGAAACCTTTGAATCCTCCGGGAATACACACTGCACTTTGTGCATATTGCACTTCAGATCCGCAAGCTCCTTCGATAGCAGCACGCCGCCTCTGTGCAAAAGTCCGATATGGTCACAGATATCCTCAAGCTCACGCAAGTTATGCGATGCGATGATGGGCGTCAGCTCACGTTCGTCTATCTCTTTTGCAAAGATACTTTTAATGCCTTGACGCATCACCGGATCCAGCCCGTCAAATGTCTCGTCGCAGAACAGGTAAGATACATTAGCGCAAAGACCGATCAGTATCGAAAGCTGCTTTTTCATACCCTTAGAATAGGTCTGTATCTTTCTTGCGCCGTCCAGTCCGAACTTATTCATCATCTCATCAAATCTTGTATAATCGAATTGCATGTAATATCTACCGTAAAAGGTTGCCATATCCTTTGCCGTCGCGTTGGGAAAGAAAAACTGATCATCCGAAATATAGAAACACCGCTTTTTCACATCCGGATTATCCCACACATTCTGTCCGTCGATCACGATCTCTCCCTGCTGCGGTTTCAGAATCCCTGCCATCATACGAAGAAGGGTGCTCTTCCCCGCGCCGTTCGTTCCAAGCATCCCAAAAATATTCTGTGAGCGGATCGTAAGGTCAATCTCTTTAACAGCTTCAATTTTTTCAAAGGATTTACTAACCTGTTTTATCTCTATCATGCCAAAACCTCCTCCGTCACTTTCTCTATGCAGCAAATAAGTTCTTGCCTGTCGATCCCCTGCTTCATACAGGTACGAGCCTGTTCCTCCAATCCTGCAAGAAGTTTTTCCCTGTGTTTACGTATGAATTCCTCATCCCTTTTCACGAAATTCCCCCTTCCCTTCACCGTGTAGATGAATCCGTCCTTTTCCAGTTCCGTATAAGCCCGCTGAATCGTATTCGGATTGATCGACAGTTCCACCGCAAGGGTACGGACCGACGGAAGCTTCTCATCCGTTTCCATCACGCCGTTTATAATGAGCGTCTGGAAACGTTCGATAATCTGCTCATAAATTGGACGTTTGTCATTGTAATCAATAATAATCATAGCGTCCCCCTTTCAAAACATTAGTGAACTAAGCGTATTAAGTGTCTTAGTACACTAATTGTATACATGATATGCAAATCTGTCAATAGATTTAATAAAATCATAATAAAAGGTACATGAACTTTTATGATCCATGCACCTTTTAAACTATCGCTATCACATTTACAGGCAGATCATCTCTGCGATCTTGTCAAAACACCATTCCTTATCTCTCTTTTCTATAGCCTCCAATGTGACGATATCCAGACTTTTAATCTCCTCTCCCTCTAGCATATAAGTAAATTCACCCACACGTTCTCCTTTTTTCACAGGAGCATCGACAGAGCTTTCTGCTTTCTTTTCTGTCGTCACCTCTTCATCCTTGCGAAGAAGAACGCGAAACTCTCCGCCCTGATCCTCCGGCTTCATACCGGCGCGCACCCTGCATTCAAAATCAAAGTCATCATCCGGATTTACTCCGCCGTCCACTTTGATCTCTTCTTCCGGAAGCTCCTGCCATACATCCCGATATTCATAATTTTCAAGGGCATACTCCATAAGCTTTTTCGTATCCTTCCACTTATACCCTTTATTGTTCGGCCAGCCGCAGGCCAAAAGAGCCACAATAAACGTGCGCTCATCCCTCTTTAGCGCTCCCACATAGCAGTATCCCGCCTTCGCCGTGAATCCGGTCTTTCCCGAAAGAGCCCCTTCCATCATAGTCAGAAACAAATTATGATTGTTACAGGAGAAGTGACGCTTTCCGTCTATCGAAGCAAATTCATAGCTCTTCGCCCTCGTAATCGAAAGAAACTCCTCTTTTTTCGGCGACTGTGTGATGCAGTATTTCATAATACGCGCAAGATCTGCCGCCGTCGTCGAGTGAGCGCCACCGTCGTCCTCTCTGTCGAGACCATTGGGCGTCACAAAATGGGTATCTGTACATCCAAGCTCCTTCGCCCTCTCATTCATCATCGCTGCAAAGCTCTCCACAGAACCCCCGATCGTCTCTGCGATCACAACCGCACTGTCATTGTGTGACTCAAGCATAAGAGAATGAAGGAGATCTTTAATATAATATTCTTCCCCGCTCCTTACACCCAGCCGCACCTTAGGCTGTCCGGCCGCTTTATCAGAAACCTTCGCTTTCTGTCCCTCTGTCATATTCTCTAATGCAAGGATACAGGTCATGATCTTCGTGGTGCTCGCCATAGGACGCACCTTGTGCTCATCTTTCCCAAACAAAATACGCCCGCTGTCAGCATCGATAAGCACCGCCGACTGGGCGTAAAGTTCTTTCGGCTCATTGCCTATCTCCTGTGATACTTCCTTTGCAGGCTCCAAAGACTCTTTGTCCTTCTTTCCTGAAAATCTTAAGCCGCCTGACACCATAGCAAGTATCTGAACTGTCAGCAAAACCGCCAAAATTATATATAACTGCAATCGTCTGTTTTTTTTCATGTACCGCACCGCAAATATTCCATTACTGCAATATATGCAGGAAAAGATACGGCTATGTATGTATCCGCTAAATATCCAGCTTAAGCTGCACTTCTTCCTCTGCTTCGGTCTTTAAAGACTCCACCTGTTCCGGATTCATGATCGGAAGCTCGTCAACAGACTGGATACCGAATCTCCTTAAAAATTCCTCCGTTGTTCCGAACAGCAAAGGTCTCCCCGGAGCGTCCAGCCGTCCCACCTCACAGACCAGATCATATTCCACCAGCTTATTTACCGCGTGATCTGACTTCACTCCGCGGATCTTCTCGACTTCAAGCTTTGTAACCGGCTGCTTGTAAGCAATGATTGACAATGTCTCCAGAAGAACATCCGTAAGGACATATTTTTTCGGCTGCTTCGCGATCCGTATAAGATATTCATACATTTCCTTTTTTGTACACATCTGGAAAGAGTTCTCAAGTTCCATGATCCGCACACCGCGTTCCTCGAGAGCATATTTGTCCATCATCCGGTGAATGATCTTTCTCGTCGTATTCTCGTCATGTTCTATGGCCGCGGCAATCTTGCCAAGCTCCACCGAATCACCTACGGCAAACAAAATCGCCTCTATCACGCCTTCCAACTTATTAATCTCCACTGTATCATACCCTTCTTTCTCTCAGCTGTAAAGCAATGCTGCGCCGGATGTCAGCCTGTCAATACATTAGAGCCAATCATGATATCGTCAAAGGGCTGCGTTTGTTCTATAAATATCGTGCCCTCTTTCATAAGCTGCAAAACAGCTAAAAATGTCACTACAATCTGTATTCTGGAACTCTGTCTTGCAAGAAGTTCTCTAAAACTGAACTTCTTATGCTCTCTGGCATATTCCGACACATAATCAAGCTTATCCGGAAGCGTAACCTCTTCCTTTTCAAGCTTGCCGAACTTACTTCTGACCGGATCTATCTTATCCGCCTGACGCTTCATAACGTCCCGGAACACATGTCCTAACTTTGCCAGCGTCAGATCCTCTAAAAGCTTGTCCAGATCCACCGGCTCCACATAGTCAAGCACCTCCTCCGGAATCGTAGGACTCTTGCAGAATGTCTGCTCTCCGTCGATCTGACGGTCCTTAAGCTCATAAGACATATATTTATACATCTTATATTCCAAGAGCTGCTCCACAAGCTCCTGTCTCGGATCTTCTTCTTCTCCTTCGCCGTCTTCCTCCTTTGGCAGAAGCATCCTGCACTTAATGTCAAGAAGCGTCGCTGCCATCACAAGAAACTCACTCATAATATTCAGATCCGCTTTTTCCATCGCTTCGATATATTCCATATACTGGTTTGTAATCTCCACGATGGGGATATCGTAAATATCTATTTTATTCTTATCGATCAAATGTAAAAGAAGGTCCAGCGGCCCTTCAAATACAGGTAATTTCACAGGAATTCCCATCTATCTTCCTCACTGTCAGCCCCGCTCAGAAAACGTCGCCTCTCGCGCCGCCGCGGGGTATAAAGTTATAGCCTATCTATTATACAGGATTTCATAGATTTTCTCAACACCTAAAATTTGCACCTGCTTCCTTCAAGCTCCAGCACCACCACCTCGGCCGGATTAAACAGGCGGACGCATATGGTATGCACTCCCAACCCTTTACTGACTACAATATCCTTACTCCCTTCCCGGTAATGATCGCCGGAATACTTGGGAAACAGCGAAAATGCCGGAGAGATCGCCCCCACTCCTCCGGGAAAGCGCACAATCCCTCCGTGAAGATGCCCTGACAGCACAAGATCCGCTCCCCACGCAAGATACTCTTTCATATATGCCGGATTATGAGCCATAAGAATCTCATAATCTTCTTTTTTTGCCTTTCCGATCCGTTCTTCCATCGTCCCTTCCGGCATGGGGACCCTTTTGAAATGGCTGTAGCACTCCAACGGAATCTCAAGTCCGGTTATCCTAAGCCTGCATCTGCCGCAAAGCAGTTCCTGAGAATCATTTTCAAGAAAATGTACTCCCGCCTGACAAAGCGTCTCCTTATATTCTGCAAAAGCTCCCCCATACTCCTCCGGGAATTCCTTCATCCTCTGCTCATGGTTCCCGCTGGCATAGTAGACCGGAAAAAGTCCTGCAAGTTCTGTCACAAACTCAAGGGCCGTCTGATAGGATGCACCTCGCCTTCCTACCAGCATATCTCCTCCGATCAGAACCAGCGCAGGATTTATCTTCCTGATCTTTTCAAGGAGCCGCCGATTTCCCTTTCCGTAAGACTGATTATGGAGGTCGCTCAAAAAGATAATCTTCCTGTCCTTTTCTATCCTCTCAAGCTTCTTCGACCGGATCCGATATGTCACCACACGGAAATGATGAAGCTCCCTCCAGATTTCTCCGCATAAGGCAGCCGCCGAAAGAGCTGCCGCTGTCAGTAGCATTTTAAAATGCATAATAAGCTTCCTCTCTGCTTTTACGAAATTCCTGATAAAGCTTTTCAATATTTTCAAATGTGTAATCCGGCATGAACACAGTATCTGCCAAATCCTTTTCTTTCGCTTCACCGGTGTAGACCAGCGCCGTCTCCACTCCCGCGTTGATTCCACAGGCAATATCTGTATACAGGCGGTCTCCCACAACCAGCACTTCTTCCGGCTTTGCATTCACCTGCTTTGTACACAAGGTTACGATCTCGGCCGAAGGCTTTCCTATATAAAGAGGCGTCCGGTCAACTGCCGCCGTAAGCATAGCGCAGATTCCGCCGCAGTCAGGCACAAAGCCAAAAGCCGTAGGACACTTAAGATCCGGGTTCGTTCCGATAAAATCCACCGCAGGACGAACCAATAACTCACAGGCCGTCTCTACCTTTTCATAAGAAAGCGTTCTATCAAATCCTACTACCACGCAGTCCGCATCCTTTTCGAACTGTTCTGTCACAGCGAGCCCAAAACTCCGTAATTCCTCCACAAAAGACGGCGTGCCGAGAGCGAAAAGCTTTTTGTCCTTATAATGCTCTTTTAGATAACGGCACGTTGCATAGGATGCGGTCATAAACTGGCTCTCCTTTGTCATAATCCCCCAACGCCTGAACTTTTCCACATAGTCCTTCCGGCTTTTTACAGAATTATTGGTAATGTAAAACGCCCTTCCGCCGATAGATTCTATATAATCGATCAGCTCTCTGCTTCCCTTATACAAGGTATCATCCACCGCAAGCGTCCCGTCTATATCAAACAAAAAATATTTTTTATCTGAAAGCATATGTCCTCTCCTTATATCACAGCATGAAGTCCCGGGTTCATGCATGTTTCACTTACATGGATTACAGTATCACAAAAAAGGCTCTTTCACAACCTTTTTCCTGACATACCCTAAAAACGCCTTCTGCGCCGGAAATGAATTTTTTACGAAATTTTCTTTCTTATTTCAAAAAATATGTACACATATGATAAAATGTTATTTTTTTGCCAATTTCTTCTTTACAAATCTTCTCTCCTGTGTATAATGGAACACATCAAAAACAAAGGCGTTTTCCTTTTGGGGAAGGCGCCTTCTTTTTGTTTCATAAGCTGCAGGTAAAGGAGGAGATTCTTATGAAGAAACTGGAAATCATCATCCAGCCGGAAAAGCTTGAAGATCTCAAATCGATTCTCGATGAGAGCAATGCAAGCGGGCTGATGATCAGCAACGTAATGGGATACGGTAATCAAAAAGGACACAAAAAGGTATACAGAGGCGCGGAATACAGCGTAAATCTTCTGCCGAAGGTCAAGGTTGAGACAGTCATTGAACCAGATGCCGCCGAAGTCCTGATTGAAAAAATCGTATCGGAAATACGCACCGGAAAATACGGAGACGGAAAAATATTCGTATATGAAGTGGAAGACGCTGTACGTATCCGTACCGGAGAGCGCGGAACCGAAGCACTTTAATAACTAGGGAGGAATGATTATGGATTTAACAAGTTTAACTGCATCCGGCATGGACAGCGTTGATGCCGCCGGACTGCTGATCAATATTATGTGGACGATGATCGGAGCGTTTCTTGTGTACTTTATGCAGGCGGGCTTCGCCATGTGCGAGGCAGGCTTTACCCGAGCTAAGAACACCGGCAATATCCTGATGAAGAACCTCATGGACTTCTGCATTGGCACACCTACTTACTGGCTTCTGGGCTTTGGATTTATGTTTGCCGGGGCCGGGG
>OFFJ01002189.1_pt1 | contig 12841 bp, 7 predicted proteins | sample 1521261 | NCBI WGS metagenome assembly OFFJ01 (sample SAMEA3504122, study PRJEB24116) | mouse gut metagenome | biome: mouse gut; feature: mouse-associated habitat; material: faeces | place: Denmark | collected 2011 | reverse complement strand
GGGCAAATTCAATGTAGAAGGTTTCCACGCTCCGCACCGGGTCATAGGTGAATAGAGGATAGGCCCGCATTTTTCCGCCGTCCCCTAAAATCACATTGGTCTGATCCGGGCTGACAATGGCGTATTCCGCCTGCGGCCCTTCCAGGAAGTAGGACAACGGCGTTTTCAGCCCCGTGGCAATCTTCCAGAGTATTGTCACTGTGGGGATGGACTGACCGCGCTCGATTTGGCCCAACATGGGCTTGCTTACGCCAGTCAGAGCCGAAACATCATCCAGGGACAAGGTTCGGGTGGTGCGAAGGCTTTTCAGCTTCTCGCCAATTTTCAAATTCATAGATTCCATTGTTATGACCGCCTTGTATGTTTTTGCATTTTACTATATTGTTATAGCATACACTTGAAAGCACGAAAAGTCAACACACTAAAAAACACTTCCCCGTGTTTGAATTTTCACAATTTAATGAAAAGTAGATTGAATTAAGCCTTAACCTATGTTAAGATTGCGGTGATAAGCTGAAATACCGATTTGCAGAGGTGATTATAAATGCAGTGTCCTTATTGTAGGAAGGAAATGGAGGAGGGCCTAATCCAAAGCCCCCAAGAAATTGCTTGGTTAAAAGGCAAGAAGCGGCCTCTTTTGGGAAGGGCTAAATTGCATGATGGCTCAGTGGTACTTTCTGGATTATCTGTGACGAAAGGTTCGGCTGTTGCTGCTTATTTGTGCAGAGAATGTAAAAAAGTCCTTATTGACTATTCAGAGGAAATGTCTGACCTTAACGCAAGATAATCTCCAATCTTTTAGACTGACAAATTCCAGCTTGATCGGGGAACTGCCTGCAAAGGTGGTTCCCCGTTTTTTCTTTATGATATAATGTCCAGGACGAGTTGCACCGTCCAGTCACGCTCTCAAACCGTCCAGTCACGTCAACCGGCTTTATTCCAGCGGCCATTTGAACGAATAAACACATAGAGGAATATCAACATGATAAAAATAGCGATTTGTGATGATGAAGCCAATATCCGCGCCTATCTCTCGTCATTGATCCAGGCGCAGGACTGTCCCTGCGAGATTGTGGAGTACGCTTCTGCTGGTGACTGCCTCGCAGACCACCGGGGAATTGACCTGCTCTTTCTGGACATTGAGCTGAACGCAACTGGCCCGGATGGTATGGCGCTGGCCCGTCAGATCAGGGAGGGCAGCTCTGCCGCCCAGCCGGTCATTATCTTTGTGACCGGCTATGAGCGGTATGTGTTCGACGCCTTTGATGTGGGTGCGTTCCAATATCTGCTGAAGCCGGTGGACGAAGAAAAGTTTGCCCAGGTCTTTGCCCGCGCTGTGGAACAGATCGAGGCGGGCCGTGTTCAGCCGCAGCTTTCCCATGCGCTCACGCTTCAATCTGCTGGCACCAGCCGCACCGTGCCGCTGGACAGCATCTATTACATCGAAAGCAGCAATCACAAGGTTGTGCTGCGTCTGAAAGACGGGGAATTTTCCTGCTACGCGAAAATCCGGGACTTGGAGGCGGAGCTGGGCGATCAGTTCTGCCGTGTCCACAAGGGTTATCTTGTTAATCTCGCCTATGTGGAGGGGTACAGCAAGACGGAGCTGACGCTGACCAGCGGAGAGACACTTCTGCTCTCCAAGTACAAATATCCGGACTTTGTCAGGGCGTACCTCCGCTTTTTGCAACAGGGAGCCAGCCTATGAGCGAAATAGGGTTTCGGGTGTTTAACCAGGGCTTTTCCGTAGCCGCAGAGCTGCTGCACGCCGGTCTGCTGGCCGCCTTTTTCCGTCCCTTTCCCGCCGGGCGGAGCCGGGACGGCCAGAGGCTGCTCCTGATCCCCTCCGTCTACCTCCTTCTGGCGCTGGCCTGCCATTGGATAGCCCTCCCCCAGGGCTCCTTTGGGGTGCTGCTGACGGCGGCGCTGCTGGCATTTTTTACCGCCATGCTGGAATTCCTGATTCGAAGTCACAGGCTGTTGTATTTTATGACCACGGGACTGCTGCTTCTGGCACCGTTCTGGGGGATTCGGGCGGGAGCCGGGACTGTCCTGCTGCTGGCACTGTTCCAGGCCGCTTTTTGGATACTGCAGGGAGACGGAGGGACGGTATGGCGGGCCTCCTTCGAAGGTGTAAATAAGCGGCAGATCCTGGAGAGAAGCAGCTTATTTGCCGGGATTGCCATATTGGCTGCCTTTCTGGCAGTATTTCCCCTGATATCCGTAAATGCGGATGCTTTTTATACATGGATTTATGAGAGGGAAAGCCAGGTTTACGGGATGCTGAAACGTCTGACGGGAAGGGATACGGCGCCGTCCGCAGGGGGGACCATGGGACGGGGAAACCAGTACCGGACCGGGATACCCCTGCTGGAAGTGGAAACGGACGTGGAACCAACCGAGCCTCTTTACCTGTGCGGATTTCAAGGAGACGAATATGTGGGAGGACGGTGGAGCGCTCTTGGGGAAAGCGGGCTGTTTGAGACAGTGGAGGAGAAGCTGGGATGGCAGATGTACAGCAACGGACGTTTTTCCGCCGGCAGCCTGTATGACAGTATGTATTTTATGATGAATACGAATGTAGAGGCAGAGGAGCCTCCCAGGTGGAGAAATATGAAAATCTGTCATCTGAACGGTGAGTATGAAAATATGTATGCGCCTTATTACAGCCAGCGCGGCTGGGGATGGGGAGGCGACTTGTATGAGGGTTATCTGTACTGGTATTACGAGCAGCAGGATATGAATGCGGCATGGGACAATGTGTATGAGGACTTTGCGGTAATACGGGACTGGTACAGGGCACTGCAGGAGGCTTATATGGAAGAAATGCGGATTGCCTATACGAAGGTTCCGGTGCAGCTTCTGCCGCAGCTGACAACCCTGTGCAGTGAGAATCATCAGGATTCGCTGGAGGAGGTCACGGCCTTTATTCTCTACACGCTGCATGAAAATGCGGAATATACCATGACGCCGGGGTGGGCTCCGCTGAATGAAGATATTGTGGAGTATTTCCTGTTTGACAGCGGAAGAGGGTACTGCGAACATTTTGCGGCGGCCGCCACGCTGATGTATCGTCTGTACGGGATTCCGGCCCGCTATGCAAGCGGCTACATGGTGCAGCCTTCTGCGTTCGGGCTGCAGGAAAGCGGCAGTTGGAAAGCGGTGGTCACAGACAGGGAGGCTCATGCCTGGGTGGAGATTTTTCTGGAAGGTTACGGTTGGACGCCCGTGGAGGTGACGCCGGCGGCAGACGGGGGAAGTGCGGCTGGTTTTCCCGGCTTCGACAATTCGATTTTTCGAAAGCTGGTGCAGGCCAAGGGTTGGGATGTAGAGAAGCCCGGGCCGCGCTCTGAAGAGGAAGAACGGATGGAACTGGCCTGGCAGCCATCGGAGAAATTTTTTGATTTTGATATAGATTTTGAAAAATATGAAGAATTACTGTATGTATTGAAGGTCTGTGGGATATATTCCCTTTGCCTGTTGCCCGTGTTTTTGGATTACCGCAGATTGAGGCGGCTGAAGAAGCTGGAGTCCATGAGCAGCCGGAGGGTGTTTTTCCGGGTGCTGGAGATGCTTCGCTTTGCGGGGATTATGCCAGGATATGATGGGACGGAGGCGGATTTCGCGGCGAAGCTGGCGGAGACAACGGGCGTGCCGGAGGCGGATATCGCCAGGATGCAGAACCTTGTCTCGGAGGCGGCCTATGGGGAGAAGGTACTGCCGCCGGAAGCGGAGAATGAGGTGAGAAAGGTGTATCTGTCCCTGGCGGAGGCTGTTTACAAACGGCTGAGGCGGCATAAGAGATTCGGGTTTCGCTGTTGGAAGGCATTTTTCTGAATTTACTTTATCATGGAAACCTCTCCGAGACCGTTTGTGTTTTGCCGATCTCTATGCAGGGAAGGGAATGCTTAACGAAAACGACGTCATAATCTTTTCGCTGGCAGTGCTTTCCACAGCAGGAAGCCGGAGACTTATGCTTTTATATCCGGGCACGATACTCCGAAGGCGTGGTGCCGGTGAGTTTTTTGAAGTGGGTGATGAAGTGATTTGTATTTTCATAGCCCACTTCGTAACCTATTTCATGTACTTTCAGATCTGTTTCCGTGAGAAGATCTTTTGCGGCCTGAATCCGCATTCTTTGGAGGTACTGCAGGGGAGAGGAGTGAAAATGATCCTTGAATTCCCGGCAGATTCTGTATTTATTCTTTTTATATTTCAGTTCCAGTTCATCCAGTGTGTATTTTCTGTAATATTGAGATTCAAATTCTGATTTGATAGCCTGTAAATAAGCGGGGGCAGTTTTTACGGGCAGTGTTTTCTCCAGAACTGTCTGGCATAGCAGTGTGGTCAGGAGCATATGGCAGAGGAGCAGATTTATTTCCTCCGGTCCGAAAAGCAGATGAGGCGTAGAGGCCTGTCTGACAGAGGTGGAAATCTGCGTAAACGGTGTCTCACTGTCTAAATAATGATGGTAGTATGCCAAATTGTGTCCGGAAAACCGTATAATTTCAAATTCTGCCGTGCCGCGTACCTGGATCCGGTGCGCATAAAGGCAGTCAAACAGCAGAAAGCAGTCCCCTGTCAGGGTGCAGGAGGCGTTGGAAGGGTAAACGGTATAGAGAAGGGAGCCTGAGCGCAGATGCAGCAGCCCAAGACCAGGCTGTTCCGCCGTATAATAGGAAAGAGGGCTGGTGATCCTGCCCAGCTCCAGGGAAGTCCGGTGGAGAAGGAAGTCGGCGGATTCTTTTTCTGCGTGGAAGGCAGTCAGGCTGACGCCCATTTTGGACAGCAGGGTTAAGGTTGGGGTGTAGCGTTCTGTAGTTTCCATGAAATCATTCCTTCCGGTGCCATGCGCGAGCTGTGCCCAGTGCAGGCGGCATGGCTGCAGGCGGCAATTGATGGTTTGCTATCTACTTAAACGAAGATTTAATATAATTAAAATATGCAAATGAAATTAAGCAATATAGTTTGATTATAAAGGAAACAACGAAAAAAGGATATAGACAAATAGCCCTAATAATGAAAGATTTCTTGTTTAAAAAGATGAATTTCGCAGGAATGGCAACTATCGTATATAAATGTAAATAATCGTTAATGACATAAAGTGTATTATTGTTAAAATTTAATTACGCAGTTAATTTAATGAATTTGGCTGATTTCGGTTCAGGCGTTCGTGGAGTCGCTTTCGGCGGTAGGAAATGATTTCAGAGTGCCCGGTTGACGTCCGGACAGCTGCGGAACTTAAGGAAGTGCCACGAAATAAATTTGCAGGATTCCAAACGGGAAGGTGCATATATACTGGTGTTTCACTCCTGAAAGTGCAAATTTATTTCCAGACAATTTCTAAGAGCAGGAGGAAGTTATATGTTAAGTGACGAAATGAGAGAGCATCTGTGTAATCGCCTGATTCCTTTCTGGATAAAGTTGCGGGACACGGAACATGGCGGATACTATGGCTGGGTGGATTCGGAACTGCATGTGCACAGAGAAGCCGTGAAGGGATGTATTCTGAACAGCCGCATTCTGTGGTTCTTTTCCAATGTCGCCATGTGTCTGGGGAAAACAGGGCAGGACGCTCCGGCGGAAGCGGAAGGAGAGCAGGAAAGCAGATGGAAGGAGTTCGATGAATGTCCGGAAAGCAGCAGGAAGGGACCTGAGGGGAATCCGGAAAGCAGCAGGAAGGGACCTGAAGGGAATCCGGAAAGCAGTTGGAAGGGATCTGAGGGGAATCCGGAAAACTGCCTGAAAGGAACCTGTGGATATCAGGAAGGCTGCCGGGAGGAAACCGGCAGGTGGACGGAGGCCGATTTGAAGGATGCGGCGGATTGGGCCTGGCGCTTTTTGCGGGAGAAATGTATTGACCGGGAGAAGGGCGGGGTGTATTGGTCCGTAAACTGCAAAGGAGAGCCGGAAGACACCACGAAACATACTTATAACCAGGCGTTTGCGGTATATGCGCTTTCCGCTTATTTCAGGGCATTCTATAACCGGGAGGCGCTGAAGCTGGCGGAGGAGCTGATCGCGGTGATAGAGACAGAATGTTTTGACGTCCACGGATATAAAGAGGCGCTGGACAGAGAGTTTCAGCCGGTTCCCAATGACAAACTTTCGGAAAACGGGGTGATGGCTGACCGCACCATGAATACGCTGCTGCATGTGATGGAGGCTTATACGGAGTATCTGCTGGCATGCAGGGAGGCGGGGACACCGGAGAGCGCCCGGGCAGAACCGGCAAAAAGCATGTACGGGCAGGAAAAGCTTGTGGAGGTCAAACTGCGCTGGATCCTGAACCTGGTGGAAACCCATATTTACAATCCGGAACTGCGCAGGCAGGAGGTGTTTTTTGACCTTGCCATGAACAGCCTTATCGACCTGCATTCCTATGGGCATGATATCGAGGCCGCCTGGCTCATGGACCGCTGCCTGGAAGTTCTGGGGGATGAGGAACTGACCCGGAAGCTGTCTCCTGTTCTGCGGAGCATGGAGCAGGAAGTGTACGAAAAAGCGTATACATCGCATTCCCTGGCAAACGAGTGTGAGCGGGGCGTGGTGGATATGAAAAGAGTCTGGTGGGTGCAGGCGGAAGGGGTGGTTGGCTTCTGGAACGCCTGGCAGAAAACGGGAGATTCCCGGTACCGGGAGGCTTCGGAAGACATCTGGCAGTTTATCAGGGAGCATCTTGCGGATAAGAGAGAGGGAGGCGAGTGGTTCTGGTATACGGATGAATCCGGAAAGCCGGCCATGGAGAAGCCCATTGTGGAGCCATGGAAATGTCCCTATCATAACGGTCGGATGTGCATGGAGATAATCGGTCGGATGAAGAATGGAGGAGAGCAATATGAAATTACATCCGCAATATGAGAAGCAGCTGGCAAAGCAGCAGGAGCTGCTGAATCGTCCCAATCATGTGGACGCGGTCTTTTATAACGGGATTTACTGCCGTTATCAATATCCGGTGCTCACCAGGGAGCATATTCCGCTGTTTTGGCGGTATGACCTGGACGCAGACACAAACCCGTATTTTCAGGAACGGCTGGGCGTAAATGCGGTGATGAATTCCGGAGCCATAGAACTGGACGGCAGGTTTTATCTGGTGGCGCGTGTGGAGGGAAATGACAGGAAATCTTTCTTCGCCGTGGCAGAAAGCGACAGCCCGGTGGAAGGCTTCCGCTTTTGGGATTACCCGGTGGTGCTGCCTGATACCTGCCCGGAGGAGACCAATGTGTATGACATGCGCCTGACAAAGCATGAGGATGGCTATATTTACGGGGTTTTCTGCTCGGAGAGCAAGGATGCTTCCGTGGATGATCTGTCGGCGGCAGTGGCGGCAGCGGGCATCGTGCGGACGAAGGATCTGAAGACATGGGAGAGGCTGCCCAATCTGAAGACCCTGCGCTCTTCCCAGCAGCGGAATGTGGTGCTGCATCCGGAATTCGTGGACGGGAAATATGCTTTTTATACCCGGCCCATGGACGACTTTATTGACACCGGCTCCGGCGGAGGAATCGGTTTCGGGCTGTGTGAGGATATTCTGCATCCCGTGATAGATGAGGAGCGCATCACCAGCAGGAGAAAGTATCATACCATCACAGAGGCGAAGAACGGGGCTGGGGCGGTTCCCATCAAGACACCCCAGGGCTGGATTCATATTGCCCATGGCGTGCGCAATACCGCTGCGGGACTGCGTTATGTGATATACGCTTTTGCGACAGCGCTGGAAGACCCGGCGAAAGTCATTGCCGAGCCGGGAGGCCTGCTCATCGGTCCCAGGGAGGGAGAGCGCGTGGGTGACGTGTCCAATGTGGTGTTCACCAACGGTGCCATTGCCAGGGAGAACGGGGAGATCTACATTTATTACGCTTCCAGTGATACCGGGCTGCATGTGGCCTCAACTACTGTGGAAAAGCTGACAGATTATGTGTTCCATACCCCGTCGGATCCCCTGCGGAGTCCGGACTGCGTGGCGCAGCGCTGCAGCCTGATTGGGCGGAATCTGGAATTGCTGCGGAATATCCAAATCTGATTCAGACAGGAATATGGATGGCGGGCTGAAAGCAACTGTCGTTACAACTTATAGTAAACGTCATAACTATTCTTACTTTGATTCAAAGCCGGAATTGCAACAGCAATCAGCATAATTCGCCAAAGTAAAGATAATAAAGTCGTTTACTTATAGATGAAACGGCAAAAACGGCTTAGCAGTTAAGTGAAAACCTGGCTGAGAACAAAATTATCATGACGCACATCTGTAAAACTTTGTATGTGATTGTTATGAAAAATACAATATAGTATAGTGAGATGACAGATTCTATGGTATAATTATTATGTTTCGCAGACGATTGCCAGGGAATGCTCCGGCAGCGGTAGTCATGCATTGATGGCAGGGCTTGCGTCGCTGCGCACAGGGCAGCTGCGGAACATAAAATATCGCGAGACGGAACTTCCTTCCCTAAAAAGGGGGGCGAAGCGCAGAGACGGAACTGGAAAAAACAGTCTCGGAGCGGAGGCCCCCGGAAGGAAGTAACGGATGCGCAATTTGCATACGTTACTTTCTTCCCTAAAAGGGGGGCCGAAGCGCAGAGACGGAACTGGAATAGGAGGAAAATCATGATCAACCCGCAAAATCAAAGACTGGTAAAAATTGTAGAGACACTGGAGCAGATGAACCTGTTCACGGCGGACGAAATCACGTTGATGGAGGATTTCCTGAATGGAGTATTAGAGGAGTCAGCGTTGGAGAAGCTGGCTTTCCGGGATCTTTCTGCCGTACAGAGTGATGTTTCATCCAGAATGAGTTCCCAGATAGTGGATCTGCTGAACAAAGGGAGGAACGAAGAGGCATACAGGCTGGGCAAGATCCTGTTTGCCGTGGGACAGTCAACCTGCTATGAGGTGCTGCCCATCAGGAGTTACTATTCCTTTGAGGCAAAATTGATCCCGTTGGAAGAACCCGAGAAAAAGGCGGCGGTCTATGCCGCAAAGATTGCAATGAACGAATACCAGATCAGCCGGCAGGCCATTACAAACCTGACGAAGGCAGCGGATGAAAATCCGGAGAATATCAGGAAGGCAATTGATTACCAGAAGAATAAGTTCGGCAATGGCAAGCTAATTCTTCTGATGACTTATTTCAGGATGAAATACCGCAATGTGAAATTGGTGGAAAAAGGAACCGAGGGCAAATCCGGCGGCATCCTGGCAGGTGTGGGAAAGCTGTTGGGAAGAGAGGGGGCGGAGACGGAGCCGGCTGTGGAAATCAGTCCGGAGGATGCTGCCCTTCTGAAGGAGTACGGAGATGTTCTGGTGAGCAGCCTTCACAATCTGTACAGAAATCAGATGCCCAAGTTGGAATTGGATGAAATTATGAATGCAATAGGACGGGATAAAGTAGACGGGCGGATTCTGAAGATGGCAAGCCCCAACCTTGCGGTGGAGCGCTTCATGCTGCGTCTTCTGGGCGGTTGTGCCTTTGTCAACTATGCCCAGTCATATCAGTTGAAAAATGTAGTGAAAATCTGCCTGGCGGCGGGCGGAGATACCATGCTGGACATTATGGACAGTCTGGACCTGCGGGGAGCGCTGAGCGAAAAGGGCGGAACGTTTGACGAGGTTTTCGACCTGGACTGCCGCGTACTTATCAAGTGGGCTGCCGTGAAGGGGAAGACGGGAATTCTGAAAAAGCAGTTTGAGAGAAACAAGGACGCATATTTGGATTACATGAACGCGGCGGATTTCGATACGTATAACCGGATGAACGCTGTTCTGAGGGAGCAGGACCCGCAGTTGTACAGGGAGAGGATGGATAAGGAAATCTACAGGCAGCAGTCCAAGGTGGTTCAGGCATTTGTGGAAATTGTGGATGCTCAGTTGGGAAATGCGGTACGGAATTACCTCAACGGCGATGCAGGGCTTGACACTCTTTATGCCTGTGAGGATAAGCTTCAGGCCAGCGGCAACCGTTGGGCCAATAAACAGCTTAATATTCTGCATAGTTACCAGAACGGTTACGGCTATGATGCCCTCAGCAATCGCTGTGAAACATTCTGGATGCTGTATCGGGGAAATAATCACAACTACCTGAAGACAGGCGGAGAGATGAAAGAGGCTACCGTAAAACGGCTGTTTAAGGCTGTGGATTCGGAAGGGCTGGATTTAAAATATCAGCTGAACGGTTATTCGGATATCTATGATTCCTTCTACACGGAAAAATGGCAGGAGGCATTCCGTTCGGCTGCGAAGCTGGTTTTCCTGGGTTACCTGGAGACAAGGCGGGATGATATGATTGCTGCGTTTAAAGAGACAGGCAGCAACGGAAGGTGTTTAGGGATACAGGTTCTGGGGGAGCATCCCGAAGAGAATAAAGCGGAGCTTCTGGGGTATGCCCAGGACAGTTCGAAGGCGGTAAAAGAGGAGCTGCTGAATGTCCTCTATGGGCGGAAAAGCTGGGAGGAAGATATGCTGAAACTTCTTTCTTCCAAGAAGGCTGCGGAGCGGGAGATTGCCATCCGTGTGCTGACACAGTGGGACGGTGAGAAATACAATTCCGCTCTGGCCCAGGCGTTGGAGAAGGAAAAGAACGGCAAGGTAAGAACGCTGTTGGAGACGGCGCTGCATGTCACCAGCGAGGGCAGCACCGGAGGCGGAAAAGCAATCACCTGTGATGATATGGTAAAGGAGCTTCACAAGGGCGGGAAAAAGCGCAGCCTGGCATGGGCATATGAGACGCCCTTTTCCGTGGTACATAAAAAGGACGGAACGGAAGCGGGGGAGGACTACCTGCAGGCAATTTTCCTCAGCTACTCCGGAATGAGTCCCTGCGGTGTAAGTCCCAATGCGGCAACGCTTGCGGAAGCGCTGGACGAAAGGGAATTTGCAGTGTATGCCAACGAACTGTTTGACAAATGGATGGAGGCAGGAGCGGAATCCAAGAAACGCTGGGTGCTCTATGCCGCGTCTATTCATGGCGGTGCGGAAATCGTGAAGAAGCTTCATCATCAGATTCAGGAGTGGCCAAATGCGGCCAGGGGAGCCATTGCTTCGGAGGCGGTACAGGCGCTGGCATTGAGTCCCCAGCCTCAGGCGCTTTTGATTGTGGACGGAATCGCTAGAAAGTTTAAATTCAAACAGATCAAATCTGCAGCGCAAAAGGCGCTGGAATTTGCTGCTGAACAGCTTGGAATTACACGCGAAGAGCTTGCAGACCGTATCGTGCCGGATCTTGGATTTGATGAAAACATGGAGCGGCAGTTTGATTATGGAGAACGCAAGTTTCGCGTGACAATAACGCCTTCCCTTGAAATTCAAGTATTTGATGAGGCAGGAAAAAAACTCAAAAATATACCGGCGCCTGGAAAGAAGGATGACGAACAGAAAGCGGCAGCAGCGTATGATGCATTTAAGCAGATGAAAAAACAGATGAAACTCACAATCACCAGCCAGAAACAACGGCTGGAAATGGCATTGTCTATTGCGAGAGAGTGGAGCGTGGAATCCTGGAAGCAGCTTTTTGTCAAAAATCCAATCATGCATCAGTTTGCGATTGGCTTAATTTGGGGAATTTATGAGAATCGGACGTTGGTGCAGAGTTTTCGCTATATGGAAGACGGTTCGTTCAATACAGAGGAGGAAGAGGAATACCAGCTTCCAGAACAGGGACAAATTGGCTTGGTACATCCGATAGAGCTTTCGGCAGAAGTCAAAGAAGCATGGAAACAGCAACTTGAAGATTATGAGATTACGCAGCCAATCAGCCAGCTAGACCGAAATATTTACACCGTAACAGAAGAAGAAGCGGCAAGTAAGCAGTTAGATCGTTTTGGCGGATGTGTCATTAATGATTTGTCTTTGAATGGAAAACTACTAGATCTTGGATGGTATCATGGTTCCGTACAGGATGGCGGAGGGTTTTTTACGTTTTATCGTGAGGATGCCGATGTGGGGCTTGGCGTGGAGATGCATTTTTCGGGAACCTATGTAGGATTCTTGAATGAGGATGTCACTGTGTATGACGCGCGGTTTTATAAGGCAGGTACAATCGAACGCGGAAGCTATGTGTATGATGAGGTCGAGAAGGATGAGGCATATTTTCTGGGAGAAGTGCCGGAGCGATATTTTAGTGAGATTATCTGGCAGCTTGTAAAAGCGACAGCATCAAGTCAGGAGCGAAATGAAAATTGGAAAAAAGAATCAAAGCGGTTTTAAAATGCAAAGTTTGAAAGTAAACTTTCAAATATTGATTGGTATGTGCGCTAAAGCGCACAGAGAGGTGTAAAAATGAATTTAGATGAATCAGTCAGAGAAATCCTTCTATATTTGCAGGAACACCTTTCTGGCAACTGGAAATATAGTTTATTTGGCGGCGAGATAAAAAAATTGATACAAATCGCAGAAAATCAGCCGGATTACTTTAAAACAGCCTTGGACTGCCTGAAAGATAATAAACAAATGTTCGAGACATCTTGTGAACACGATAGATATCAGCAGCAGGAGCCTTTTCGACTTGTGCTTCTGATGGCTTATTTTACAGCAAAGTATAACAATTGTGAGCAAACAGCGGTGCCGCCAGATTGTGATAGCGGCAATACGCCAGAAATCATAATAGCGGCGGAAGATGTTCCGCTTATGAAGCAGTATGAGGATATCATTTTATCGCATTTGGGTGATTTGTTTCAAAATAAAATGGAGGAATTTTCTCTTGCTCAAATTGTGGACGCAGTTGTGAAGAATCAAATTACACCAGAGATAAAAAAACTTGCTGCTTCGGTCAGTGTTGATAAAGTGTGGCTGCATTTGTATGGCGGTTTGGCTTATCTAAATTATAATCTTTCTGTGGTACTGAGAA
>OFFJ01002185.1_pt1 | contig 12874 bp, 10 predicted proteins | sample 1521261 | NCBI WGS metagenome assembly OFFJ01 (sample SAMEA3504122, study PRJEB24116) | mouse gut metagenome | biome: mouse gut; feature: mouse-associated habitat; material: faeces | place: Denmark | collected 2011 | reverse complement strand
CTGCTACTGGTTTTAATGAATATTTAGGATTTGTTTCTCCTTTTGGTCTTCCTAAGTGTGAGGCTAATACTATTTTGCAGTTTTGAAAAGGGAATATGCACAATTTTTATAGAAATTTATGATTTCAGGTGCAGGGCATGATTCCCTGGTTGAAGGAAATCACAGGTTATTTCTGAATGATTCCTCAGGCAGAACATAAGAGGAGCATATGATATGAACAGCAAATTTTTTGACCTGAAAAAAGAGAAACAGGACAGGATGATCAACGCCGCTTTAAAGGTATTTGCGATCCAGGGCTACCGTCACGGCAGCACGGATGACATCGTCCGGGAGGCGGCCGTCAGTAAGGGGCTGCTGTTCCATTATTTCGGCAATAAGGTTGGAGTATATCAGTTTATATATGACTACAGTGTCAGATACATGACGCTGGAATTGCGCTCCTCCGTGGATTCGAAGGAAAGCGACCTGTTTACGGTGCTCAAACAGATGGAACGGGCCAGGATGCACGCCATGCGGGGATACCCCTATATGCAGCAGTTTCTGAACCGTTCCATGTCGGAAGATTGTTATGAGGCGCTTCTGGCCGTGGAAGAGAAGAAAAACGTGCTGGAAGAGGCCTGTGCCGCCATCGATGCCCAGATTGACTATACGGCCCTGCCGGCGGGAATCGATGGTGAAAAGCTGCGGAAGATGCTGGATTTCACCATCAAGGGGCTGATGACGGAGCGGTTTCAGAATGCCTCTTTCCAGCCGGAGATGCTGTATGAGGAGGTATGCGACTACCTGGATGTGATGCGGAAAATCGTATACCGCTGACCGCTGAATCAGGATTGTCCCCGGGGGAGCCTGTTTGGCCGTTTTGCGGAAATCGTATACTGCAGAATCCATGATTGCCCCGGGACAGCTATTTGTTCATTTTATAGGGTCCGTCTGCCGGATAGCCGCCCTTTAATTTCTGCATGCCGCGCTGGATGGCGTCTTTGGAATCTTTCCAGTCGGCATCCTTGTTGCGGTAGTCAAACTTTTCCACCATCCAGGCCACGTCCTCGGCCAGACGCTGCATATTGCGCTCCATCAGCGGGAACATGATCTCGTAGAAGGTATCCTTTTCGTTGCCAGCGAGTCTGCTGTCTGCCGCTTCACAGAGGTCGCCGAAGTGATGCAGGCAGAAGCCCCTGCCTTCTTTTACTTTCCTGCAAAACTCCGCATCCTGTTTCCAGAGATAGAAAAAAGTATCCATATACCGTTCATAAGTATCCTTAAAATGGTCACAGACATAACAGGAGCTCTCCTTTTTGCGCACCCACATGCCGATGGCGTTGGAGGATTCGGCGGTCTTGCGGAACTTGTCCTTCAAAGTGGTTTTTGCGGGTTTGAAGCGGGCGAACTGTTCCTTCATCTCGCCGATGACTTTCTGGTAATGAGTCTTCAGGATCCAGGCATTGCCAAGGGTATTACCATAGTCAAACATTTTCTGAAAATGCTGCCTGCAGAAGCCGGCATTGTCCGTCATCTCCCGGATATCGGCCTCCATATAGGAAGAGCCGCTGCCCAGCACGAAGTCCAGGAGATCCTGCTCCACGCTTCTCTCAATATGGCAGAAGGGGCATTCGTCGTTGGCGTTTACGGCATCGTTTAAGGGGATGGTGTATAATTGTTCTTTCATATTCTGTCCTTTCCGTGTCAAAGCCTGACCGCGGCGCGGCCGGGGAAGCCTGCAGTGTTATCCCTTATAGTTTACAACAATCTTTCCGTAATTGCTATGATTGAGAACAACATTTTTTATCTAATCTTGTAATCGGGCATGAGTGGCTTAAAATCAAATATGACTGCGAAATTCAAAGGGCGGACAAGGGGGCCAACCCATACCGTGCCAGATATCATTCCAGTGTGCTGGATGTTGAAAATCTGGATGCAGGACAGGAATTTGTAGAATTGCCGGATACTTATACGATATTCATCACTGAGAAAGATTTTTATGGGATGGGTGAGCCGATTTACGTGGTGGAACGAATAAATCTGACAACAGGTAAGAATTTTGAAGATGGAGAACATATTCTGTATGTGAATGGTGAGTTTCGTGGGGAGTCTGAAATTGGAAAGTTGATGCATGATTTTAATTGTACCGAAGCGGATGACATGAATTTTGATTTGATGGCAGAGCGTACAAGGTATTTGAAAGAAAACCCGGAAGGAGTGAACGAGATGTGTAAGGTTTTGGAGGATATGAGGAATGAGGCCGTGGAGCGAAGCATATTGCAGACAATTAGAAATTTGATGGAGACATTAAAGCTGTCGGCGGAGGATGCTATGGCGGCGATGAAGATTCCGGATGCTGAAAGAAGAAAATATATAGCTAAGTTGTAGGATAAGGCAGATAGAAAAATGCTGCCGAGATGACTGTAATAGACACTGGTTTAGGAGAAATAGAATTACGAAATACGTGCATAAGTGAATATGGGGAAGTTTGGGCAGAAGTGGGAGGACTCATTGCGGGTTCTCCCTTTAGTTAAATATAACGGGGAGGATTTGTTCAGGGCTCAGGTAGAGCCACCAGGTTTTTGGGGAAAAGTTTTACCTGGCAGACATCAGTATCAGCAGGGAGAGCGGGTATGCGGATATCATACCGCTCATGTTTTCGGACAGGCTTCTGGATGTAAGGCAGGATTATACCGGCTCCGTGGTAAATGTGGCCGGGCAGTTTCGTTCTTATAACCGGCATGAAGAGGGGAAGAGCAGGCTGTCACCTGGTGTAAAAGCCGGATGACGGCTATTTTTAGGAAAAGGTACAAAAAAGGTACAAAATGATGACAGATGGGCAGATGATATTCAGCAAGCCTTGATTTTGCAGGCCGTTTCCGGATGGCTGTCCCAATTTTTACGCAATTGCTACATTTTTGTAACAAATTGGAAGCTAAAATTAAGATTTTTTTAGTTGTCAACCGCCCTTTGTAGAGATACTATATTAGTATAAAGCAACGAAAGATGTGATGATTCTTGATATTCAGCAGTGTGGAATTCTTACTCTTCTTTCTTCCGCTTTTTTTGGTAATATACGGACTGACCCCTAAAAACGCAAGAAATGTGACGCTTCTGTCAGGAAGCCTTGTTTTTTACGCCCTTGGGGAGCCGAAGTACCTGCTGCTGCTCATGATTTCAGTGCTGGTAAATTACTTTTTCGGGCTGCATCTGGAGCGTAATGTAAAGAAGGAAGATAAGGATAAAAAACATAAAAAGAAACGAAATAAAAAACAAAACATAGTCCTGGCGTTGGCGCTTCTGTTTAACGTGGGGCTGTTGGCGCTCTTTAAGAGCGGTGTGGGAGGGGCGGGGCTTCCGCTGGGAATCAGCTTTTACACATTCCAGATTTTATCCTATCTGTTGGATGTGTACCGGGGAGAGCAGAAGAGAGAGAGATCATTCCTCATGCTGGCCAGTTATATTACCATGTTTCCCCAGCTGCTTTCAGGGCCTATCGTCAATTACGGAGAGATACGGGAGAGCTTAAGGGAGCGCCCGTTCACTGCCGCAGGTGTACAGGAAGGCCTGAAGCTGTTTACCATGGGACTGGCATCGAAAGTGCTGCTGGCGGACAGGGTTGGGCTCCTGTGGCAGGAGGTGCAGGTTACCGGATTTGAAAGTATCTCCACACCTCTGGCATGGATTGCGGCAGCTGCTTATTCCATGGAGATTTATTTTGACTTTTACGGATATTCCCTGATGGCCTCGGGGCTGGGGCGCATGCTTGGCTTTGAGTTGCCGGAGAATTTCCGGAATCCTTATATGGCTTCTTCCGTCAGGGAATTTTACCGCAGGTGGCATATGACATTGGGCCGGTGGTTTACAAAATATGTATATATTCCTTTGGGCGGAAACCGTAAAGGCGAATCCCGTACGGTCTGCAATCTGCTGGCAGTCTGGGCGCTGACATCCGTCTGGCATGGCACATCAGCCAACTTTCTGATCTGGGGAATGCTGCTGTGGCTTGCGATTGTGTTTGAGCGGCTGCTGAAGGGCCTGGGAAATACCTGGTTCGGGAAGAGCGTACCGGGTAAGATACTGTCCCATCTGTATGTGCTGGCGTTTATCCCGATTACCTGGGTATGCTTTGACATCACGGATATCAGCCAGCTGCAGATTTACCTGGGCAGAATGTTTCAGATTGTTCCCGGCCAGGCGGTACATGCAGGAGACTGGAGGAATGCCCTGACGGATTATGGCGGTCTGCTTGCTGCGGGAGCGATTGCCTGTACGCCCTTTGTGATGAAACTGTTCCGGCGGCTGAAGGACAGCCTGTTGGGCGTATTGATTTTGGCGGCGCTGTTCTGGCTGTGTGTCTGGAGACTGCAGATTGAGGGGCATAACCCGTTCAAGTACCTGAGTTTTTAGAATTTGATTGTGTAAATGTTTTTTATCTGATGGAAATGCCGCGAAGGCGCATAAGGAAGTGTCTACAAATAACCGCTACATGTTAGCAGCAATTTTTATTGTATTTCCGGGCTTTTCCCTGAACAAAGTGTAGCGGTTATTTTCCGACAATTCCTAAGAGGAATTTTCATGAATGTACTGGCGAATGAAAATTCTTCTTATGAGAGTGTGCGAAGGGGATTTGCCCTTCAGTGCCGTCGCACAGCGGCTTGATTGGGAGAAAAGAATGAAGTGGCTGAAAAAATGGGGTTATTTCATATTGCTTATAGGAGGCGGAATCGTGTACCTGTCCTGTGTGGACCACTGGCAGGTTTATGCAAAGCCTTTGCGGCAGTTACAGGAGTGGTATCATGAAGCGGATAACGGAGGTCTGTTTGCGCTCGGAAGCCGGGCAGAGGAAACCTGGGTATCTGGGGAAGGAGACATTTCCGGCGGTTCGGCAGGCAGCGGAATGGGAGACAATGCAGGTTTGAGCGGCATGGATAGTTTGCCGGGAGGTACGGCGGGAAACGGCTACGGACAAAATCCGGAGGGGGATATGAGCGCAGGAAGTAATCCTGATGGCATGAGCGGAAGCGGGAACGCGGGAAGTGCCCCGGGCGCAATGAACGGAAGCGGAAACGCGGGAAGTGCCCCGGGCGCAATGAACGGAAGCGGGAACGCGGGAAGTGCCCCGGGCGCAATGGACGGAAGCGGAAACGCAGGGAGTGCTCCGGGCGCAATGGACGGAAGCGGAAACGCGGGAAGTGCTCCGGGTGCAACAGGCGGAAGCGGAAATACCGGAAGCTATCCGGAAGGAACGACGGGAAGCGGGAATACAGGAAGCCGACCGGAGGGCACGACAGGAAGCGGAAATGCTGGAAGCGGCCCCGGAGAAAACGGAAATGCGGAAAACGTGTCCGGAAGCGGAAATACAGCAAACCGTCCCGGCGGGATTACGGGAAGCGGAAACGAAGGCAGTCCGGACGGAGCCGCCCTTCCGGAAGTACAGTATATGACCGTGGAGGACGACTATTTTTCGGATGCAGTATTTATCGGAGATTCCAGAACGGTGGGAATGTTTGAATACGGCGGCCTGGAGGAAATATCCACTTTCTATGCCTCCACCGGATTGACAGTTTACAAGATGTTTGAATCCGAAATAGCGTCTGTTCCGGGGGAGCGGAAGAAGATTACCGTGGAGGAGGCCCTGCAGCAGAACAGTTTTGCAAAGATTTATCTGATGATAGGCATCAATGAGATGGGCACGGGAACCGTGGAGAGTTTTCTGGAGAAATACCAGGAGGTGGTGGCGCATCTGCAGGAACTGCAGCCGGATGCTGTTATCTATCTGCAGGCCATCATTAAGGTGACTGCGGAGCGCTCTGCCCAGGGAGATTATATTACCAACGAAGGCATTATTGCCCGGAACGAAGGAATTGCGAAGCTGGCGGACAACCGGAAGATATTTTTCCTGGATGTAAATCCGGAGGTTTGCGATGAGTCGGGCGGGATGATACCGGATTATACTTTCGACGGTGTACACCTGAAGGCGAAGTACATCGAAATCTGGAAAGATTATTTGAAAACACATGCAATATTTTCTTGACTGCTGTTGCACGAAATATTATGATAGGGAAGGGGTTGCTGCGGGCACTGCCGCGGCAGCCTTTTTGTGTGGGAAACTCAAAAACAGTATCTGTTTGGGCAGATACGGAACTCAAATCAGGAGGAAAAGTACATGAGCGAAAAAAAGAAGAACATTCCCGGGGGCAGGGTTACGGGAGACAAAGGCATCGGCGATGCCTGCATCTATGACGCAAAAAGCCTCGGGGCGCCGAAGGTTGCGGTACTGGGACTGCAGCACATGTTTGCCATGTTCGGGGCAACCATACTGGTGCCCATGCTGACAGGTCTGGATGTATCCACCACACTGCTGTTTGCGGGGCTGGGCACATTGCTGTTTCATTTGCTGACAAAGGGCAAAGTGCCCGCGTTTCTCGGTTCTTCCTTTGCGTTTCTGGGCGGCTATGCGGCAATCGCGCCTACCATGGATGCAGCCGGAAATCCGATGGATAATTCGGCGCTTCTGCCATATGCCTGCTTCGGCGTAGCCTGTGCGGGTCTTGTGTATCTGCTGCTTTCTCTTTTGATCAAAATATTCGGTACCGGCAAGGTGATGCGCTTTTTCCCTCCTATCGTAACGGGGCCCATTATCATTGCCATCGGTCTGACTCTTTCCCAGTCCGCCATAGACAATTGTTCTTCCGACTGGCTGATCGCCATCGTCGCAATTGCCCTTGTGGTCATCTGCAATATCTGGGGGAAGGGAATGATCAGGATTGTGCCCATTATCATAGGCGTCATAGGCTCCTATGTGCTGGCGGCGGTGCTGGGAAGGGTGGATTTCACGGCGGTAAAGGAGGCGGCCTGGATAGGGATTCCCATTCACTGGAGCAGCACGGCTTTCTGGGCGGTGTCTGACGGAAACATTTCCCTTCTGATCACCTCCGTGATTACCATCATGCCCATCGCATTGGCGACCATTGTGGAGCATATCGGAGACATATCCGCCATATCTTCTACTGTAGGGAAAAATTATATCAAGGAGCCGGGACTTCACCGCACCCTTCTGGGAGATGGTCTGGCGACGATTGCGGCATCCCTGTTCGGCGCGCCTGCCAACACGACATACGGCGAGAATACGGGTGTGCTGGCTTTGACAAAAGTATATGACCCGTTTGTCATCAGAATGGCGGCGCTGTTTGCCATCCTGTTCTCCTTCTCTCCGAAATTTGCGGCAATCATCGGCTGCATGCCCACTGCCACCTGCGGCGGCGTGTCCCTGGTGCTTTACGGTATGATTTCCGCGGTGGGTGTCCGCAATATTGTGGAGACACAGGTGGACTTTGCAAAGAGCCGCAACGTTATCATTGCAGCGTTGATTCTGGTACTGTCCATCGGTATTAATTACAGCGCTGCCGGTTCCGTGGGCTTTGCAATAGGAGAACTGTCCATCAGCTTTTCAGGAATCGCAGTGGGGGCATTGGTGGGAATCATCCTGAACGCGGTTCTGCCGGGGAAGGATTATAAGTTTGATGACGATAATCCGAAGCATACCGGGGTTGACTTTGCGGTGAGAGGCAGGTCGGAGCGCTGAGCGGCTTTGGGGACAGACATGGAAAACGGCGGCATCCAAGCATGAATCGGGCAGGGTTGGAGGAAGTGCGTTTTGAATGTTCCGTGCAACGATTTCGAGTCAGGTATGCCGGGATTTTTCCGTAGTTTTTGAGTCTCCCCCCCCCCGGACTTCGTGATTACGTATCAGATTGACGGTTTCTGTTGCTTAGAGGAAGTGTCTGGAAATGACTGCTGCAAGTTTAGGTTCTGGCAGTCCGTCCCAGAGTGCGGGCTGTAGGAATAGACGTTGTAGGAATAGACGCTGTGGAAAATACTGCGGAAATGTGAATTGCAGAAGAGTGAACCGCAGATTTGCGAGAAGTGTTCTGACAGCGGAATTCGAAACAGAAACGAATCCTGCTGTTGAAAAAGGGAATGAATGTGCGCCGGATGCGCGTGAGGAGTGTGATTATGAAGGTTATTGACATGCACTGTGATACGCTGAGTGAGCTCCTGGGACGGCGGGAGAGAGGGAAAGCAGCAGGACTGCGGCAGAATGACTGTCATGTGGATTTGCTGCGGATGAAGGAGAGCCGTTATCTGCTTCAGAATTTTGCCATGTTTGTAGTGTTGGAGGGCTTCGGCGACCCCTGGGAGCGGGTTTGCGCGCTGCATCGGTATTATCAGGAGGAACTGGAGAGAAATCAGGATATCCTTGCACCGGTGCTGCGTTTTTCGGATATCGCGGAGAATGAGGCCCAGGGGAAGCTGTCGGCTCTGCTTACGGTGGAAGAAGGGGGCGTCTGCAGGGGAGAAACGGAAAAGCTGAGGGAACTGTATCGGATGGGTGTCAGGATGATTACTCTTACATGGAATTTCGATAATGAAATCGGCCATCCGAATTTCGATGCACAGAAGAAGCAGCAGATGAAACATGTGATGAAGACCTGGAGAGAATATACTGCCGGAATGTCGGCAAGTGCAGATGGAACGTCGGCAAGTGCAGATGGAACGTCGGCATGTGCAGCCGGAGCGTCGGCATGTGCAGCCGGAGCATCGGCATGTGCTGCTGGAACGGCTGAATGGGAGCAGAAGAGAAGGGAAGCACAGTTTTTCGTAGACGCTTATCTCCATACGCCGAACCTGACGGGAGGGCTTACCGGGAAGGGCAGGGAGATGGTGGCAGAGATGGAAGGGCTGGGCATCATCCCCGACGTGTCCCATCTGTCGGACGCAGGCTTTTACGATGTTCTGGAGGTGACGAAGAAGCCTTTTGTGGCCAGCCATTCCAATGCCAGGGCAGTGTGCCCCAACGTGCGGAACATGACAGACGACATGATACGCCGGCTTGCCGGGCGGGGCGGTGTCATGGGGCTGAATTTCTGCGCGGATTTTCTGGAGGAGAAGCCTCTGGGGGAGAAGAACCCGGGCACCGTGGAAGCCGTGGTGCGCCATGCCAGGCATATTGCGGATGTAGGCGGCGTTGAGGTGTTGGGCCTGGGAAGCGACTTTGACGGCATTGATACCAATGAGGGGCTGCCCGGGGTGCAGAGTATGGAAAAACTGTGGCATGCACTGCATGAGGCAGGCTTTTCAGAGGATGCGCTGGATAAGGTTTTCTATGGGAATGTGCTGCGGGTGTACCGGGATACGCTGGGATAGCGGTTTCCATGAGCATATGGCTTTCCGTGGGGGCAGACCGGGGGATTGGCGTATCTGACCCCACAGGCTTTTGGTTCAGGGCCGCATACCAATCAGAGGTGTTGTGCCGGCAGGGGTGGAGCTGGGGGACTTCTTCATCAATTTGGAATGGGAAGAATGCCCTTCAGAGGCCGCCTCGTTGACGCCGTACAGGTCGAACGGAAGTTTCGCGCAGACGTGTGTCCAATGCTTCCTTAATCTGAGGCGTTGTTTTATGGATGTACTTCATTCTGTCCATGGTATTTCGCACCTCTGAAATACCCAATTCTCTTTCTGCGCTGTCCATACATTTTCCCAAGGCTCTCTGGATATTATATTCCAGCCACTCGACCCAGGTATAGGCCACACCTACCACATCGCTGTAGCCCCGAAAACAATTGTCATAGGCTTCCAGATAACCGTCAAAGAAAGCAATCATCCTGTCCACATCCATCTCACAGGTAACAATTCCTGACCACTGCAATGCCAGCTGCATGACATGGGATATGGGATTTCCATAATCCAGGCATTCCAAATCGATCATCCACGGGATTCCGTTGTCCCACATAATATTCTTAGGATCCATATCCTCATTGGATAAGCACAGCACAGGTGGCAATGCTGCCCTTGCTTTGTTCAATTCGCTTTCCATGTAAATAAGAAGTTCTGTATTCTCTTCTAACAAGGAGGCTATCGCAGAGTTTTTCTCTTTTGCTTCCTGCACATAACCCTGCCAATCTATATGGCTTGTTACCGGAGTCTGATGTGCAATATTCTGTGGTTCAATTGCATGGATTCTGCCGAGAATATTCCCGGCTTTAAAACACATCTCGGTTGAGATATGATTCCAATCGGTAATTCTTCCCTCCTGCCACCTGAATATATAGAAAAACTGGTCATCTATTTTTTGCATCTTATTGCCGCCGATTACCATGGCCGGCACAATGGGGATATCATTGTTCTCAAGTATGCACTCTATTTTCTCCGCTCTGGCGAAATTTTCATGTACACCTGGCCTTTTCATGATTTCTGCATTTAAATGCTTCACTGCGTATACTCCGCTATCGGTTATCACTTTGTACATCCGGTGCATTAAGCCGCCGGATACAGGTTCAACATCTGCTATTATTTTTCCAAAACCACACATGTGTATGAATTTCACGATTACATTTTCAGGCGTCTTTTCTTTCATTCCGTTTCTCCCTTTATCAGCTCATCTGTGAAAGTAGTCCGCTTAAAGACCTTATAGGAGTTTCGCAGTATTATATCCATCTATGCAATATAAAACTTTCACTTTCCTCATACCGATACCTCCAGTAAACTGATTATCAGTTTACCACAACAGCGCGCATTTTTCTACCATCATCAATCAAAGAATAGGGCTGTTTCACGAAGCGTTGTTATATAAACCGTTTTTTGCCATGTCTCTTCATTTTATTAGCAGCGGCTGGGTATTGCCTGGAATATCATCCGGAAACAGCCCTAAAGTCCCTGCGATAAGAGTTGAACACTGATTGGATTTGTGCTATACTTCAAGCGGATCAATTCGGCAAATCAAAATTTGTAAGATTGAAGGGAGATTTCTATGAGCGCAGACCTGCCTTTTTTCAAATACCACCCCGACCCATTCGCCACCGAGACTTTTCGCAGGCTGGATGAGCCGGTCGCTTGCCCCTGCTGCGGCCGGCAAACCTCCATCATCTACGAGGGGCCTTTCTATTCCAGGGATGAAGTGGATCACCTTTGTCCCCACTGTATCGCCAGCGGTGCGGCGGCGGAAAAGTACAGCGGCGAATTTCAGGACAGTGAATCCACTGACGAGGTGGACAGCCCCAACAAACTGGACGAATTAGTCCACCGCACCCCCGGCTACTGCGGCTGGCAGCAAGAGTATTGGCGCGCCCACTGCAACGACTTCTGCGCCTATCTGGGTACGGTGGGCTATGCGGAGCTTGAGGAGATGGGCCTGGTGGATGAGGTTCGGGAAACCTTGCTCGATGACTGGTATGAAGAAATTTTCACCGACTTGACAAAAGACGGCAGTACAGTCGGATACCTGTTTCGGTGCCTCCACTGCGGGAAATACCTTCTGCATATCGACTGTGACTGAAAAGAAGTTCCCTTAATCATTTTAGTTTATGGGGGGATTTTATCTTTATGAGTGAAATCCCCTTGACAAATACTCTCTTGGTTGGAATTGTGCTATGCTTGGCCGTAAATAAATCGATAAAATCGTTAAGAGGGCGAAATCAGTAGGCTGCTTTCGCCCTCAATTTATACTGACGATCATTGAAACTTGCCAGGCGTCCCGACTCACGAGCGAAAGATGCCGGGGACATTGTGGCAGATTTCATCGCGCGTGAGTATATTATGGGGATTGTTACGCAGTAGAGGTTATTTTGCCCTTGATTTGGCTTACCATAATAATATAAATATTTCAATTCCGAAAAATGAAGCGGAAATATTTTTTAAGTATTCATCATCCTGCTGCGCTGCTATGCGGGCACATAGAAGCTGCCCGGGACGGAACGCACAGCTTCTATGATTCATTCTAAGGAGGAAAAATATACTCACGAGCGATGAAATTTGCCGCTGTTATGCCTGGCCGTTCCGGCCTGTGGGTCAGGCTGCCTGGCAGGGTTTTGAGTCCGCGGGTATAAATTGCGCAGGCGGGGCAGGCTCAAATGGAGCGCCCCGTCCGCTGACGAAAAGATTCAGGAAAGGCGCCCAAGAGGCGGGACATCAGGTAAAAGTGACGACATGAAACTGATAAGAAATCATAAAGTGACCGCAAGCATGACGGATTCCCTGGCGAACCTGTCAGTGATCGGCATCTTCCGGATTGTGGAGGACACGATTGCAGAACTGATGGGAGAGCTTCAGTACGATGACATAACCATGAAGGAACGATATGGCGCTGTATGGGTTTCATCCAAAATCAGGATCAGGTTCCTGAAAAGAATGGCATGGAATGAAAGCTTTTATACGGCAGGCTTTATCTCTTCCATGACAGGCGGGACGATAAACGTGGATGTTGCCCTCAGGAATATGGCGGATGAATTATGTGCCTATGGAAGGGTGGAATACTGTGCATTGGAGATAAAGACAGGCCGCCTCATAAAAATAGCGTCCCTCGGAATCGGCAGCATAGTGACGGCAGAGCAGCCGGAAACAGACCTTGCATTTATCCGGTTTCAAAATGTGGAGCTGCCGGAAAGCGGGCGCGTACAGGTGAAATATACCGGCATAGATTTTGCCCGGCATACGAACAACATAGAGTACATCCGATTTATGCTGAACACCTATTCCGTTCAGGAACTGGAAACCAGACCCATAAAGGAACTGGAAATTCTGTTTAAGAACCAAACCTTTGAGAATGACGTGCTGACCATACACAAAGGCAGTTTTGGGGAAACGGATGTATTCCTGCTGAAAAAAGAAGATAAGGTGGTCGTCAGAAGCGAAATCCTCTTTTGAGCATGTTTTTATGTTCCGGATAAAATTGCGACAGGAAAGCCAGGGTAAAAAACAGAAGCGGATAACGAGAAATAAGCGGATGCTGCAGAGAGAGATCCCTAATCTTTCGGGCGGCAGCCTATTATACCAATATATATTTAGTAAAATATAAAATATTTTAAGTTTATTTAAAAGCGACAATAATTGTTTG
>OFFJ01002179.1_pt1 | contig 12893 bp, 6 predicted proteins | sample 1521261 | NCBI WGS metagenome assembly OFFJ01 (sample SAMEA3504122, study PRJEB24116) | mouse gut metagenome | biome: mouse gut; feature: mouse-associated habitat; material: faeces | place: Denmark | collected 2011 | reverse complement strand
TCCGGCAAAATGGCAACAACTGCGGCCGCTCCTTTTGGATGCTCAATAAAATCCCATTCGGCAGTTTTTCCATTTGGCATCTGCATAAAATCTGTATACATATTTACGATTGCACCTTTATGGACCAATTCTCTTTTGATTCGTTTTAACTTTTGAACCATAATATCCTCCTTTTAAAATCCTATTGATGTATTGTAACATATTTTTAAAATAACAGCAATGAAAGCGGTTTATCTTGTACTCAGCCCGACTATATGCTATAATTTGGGCAAACCATCCGGCAAAGAAAGGAGATACTTATGAATCATCAAACTAATATGTTCCCAATCGACGATGAAGAAGACATCTGCGTAACATTGGATTTAGACGACGGTACACAAATGGAATGTGAAATTCTCACCATTTTTGAAGTAGAAGGACGCGACTATATCGTTTTGATTCCCATCGAGGAAGACGACGATGAATCGGAAGAAAGCGCTGTATATATTTATCGTTATCTGGAAGATGAAGAGGGCAACCCCACATTAGAAAACATTTTGGACGACGATGAACTAGAAGCAGTCGAAACTCAATTCAACGAACTTTTAGAAGAACTGGAAGACGACGAATAATTTATCACCTTTTGTCCAGCTTCTATCAAAAACCGCGACACTTCCGCTTCTTTATGATTGATTTGTTTCGAAGCATATAAATGCAGCTTTTGTTTTGTACGAGTCATTCCCACATAAAACATCCGCCGTTCTTCCTCCAAATCTGCCGGAAGGACGGCTTTTTTGTATGGTGTAATCCCCTCATTCACATCTAAAATATGCACCACTTGAAATTCCAATCCTTTTGCACTGTGAAAAGTAGCTAATGTCACAGCTTCCTGTTCCTTAGTCTGCTTTGCATAAGCATCTTCCAGTTCTTCTTTATAACGCGCAATATGTGTAAACCAGTCCGAAAAATCTGCATAAGGTTTGCTGCTCTCCTGCAAGCTGTCTAACACCTCAAACAAGCCTTCTTTTTCTATCTTGCGATAATCGGCATATTCTTTCAAAAAGTCATCATAACCAACAGCTTTACGGATATAATTCACTGCTGCGAAAGGACGCATTTTACGGATTACTGACAAATCAGACTGCAGCTTTTCAATACGTTCTTCTATCCAGGGCTGTTGTGAATAAAACGCCTGCCAGTCCTGAAAAGAAACCACCTCTTCTCCAAGGCTTTCGCGGCTTAAATAGCGCTTTGGACGGTTCATAATCATCAAAAAATCTCTTCTTTTGCGGCTTCCCTCTGCAATTCTGATATACGCATATAAATCTTTTGCAATCCAATGTTCATAAAGATTTGGAACTTTATCTTTTGCTGTAAATGGAATATTATATTCCATCAGTTGTTCCATCAAAAGCCCAGCCTGCGTATTTGTCCGGAACAAAACTGCCGTCTGTGAAAGCGGCGCCGTCTCCATTCGGATTCGTTCTACTATTCTTTCATTTGCTTTTTGCTGTGTCAAAAATAATTCTGCTGTAATACTGTCAACTTTTGAGCTGAATGCAACAATTTCCTTGGCAAAGCGTTCTTTATTATACGAAATCATTTTTGACGCCATCTGCACCACATCTTTTGGGCAACGGTAGTTACAAGAAAGAGAAATCATTTTTGCATTTGGATAATCCTTTGGCATATGCAGCATAATTTCCGGACGGGCCCCTCGGAACCGGTAAACCGACTGGTCGTCATCTCCCACTACAAACAGATTCTGCCGCCATCCGGCAAGCATACGTATAATATCATATTGAATCTGATTTACATCCTGAAACTCATCAATCAAAATATACTGATATTTCTCCTGCCACGCAGATAAAATATCACTTCTTTCACAAAACAATTCATAGGTGTAAACCAGCATATCGTCAAAATCAATCTTCCTATGACGCTTTAAATATTCTTGATATTCCTGAAAAATACTAATAAATACATCTTTTGCACAGTTCATAGAATAATAATGTTCCAATTCCTGCCTGCTATTTTTCACAAAACTTATTTCCGACAGTATATTTTGCACAAACTCTGTCTCATCTTCAAAATCCAGCCGCATAGAATAAACCATTTCCCGCATCAAATGCATCCGTTCATCTTCCCGAATCACATTAGAAGCCTCATAATGGTACGCATGTTTTAAAATCAGAAAAAAGACTGCATGAAATGTCCCAAATGTCACGCGTTTGCCGTCTGGCGGCATAAGTTTCAAAAACCGCTCTTTCATTTCCGCTGCAGCCGCTTTTGTAAAGGTAATCACTAAGATATGAGCTGGATTTATTTTTGCATACTTAATTAAATATTCGATTCTTTTGGTAATGACAGTTGTCTTGCCGGACCCTGGTCCGGCAAGCACAATCATAGGACCGTTAAGATGTGAAACTGCCTGTTTTTGGACGTCGCTTAAAGATTGTTTCATAGATTTTCCTTAGAGTTTTGATAATTTGTCAATGCCTGTCTGGATTCTGCGAAGAGATTCTTCTTTACCCAAAATTTCCATAAGTTCCGTTGCGCCTCCCGGCGTCATCTGTTTACCGGATACTGCTGTGCGCAAAGGCCAGAGCACATAGCCGTTCTTATACCCGTTTTCTTTTACAAAAGCTGTAATCACGGTATACAGCGCATCATTGCTGTAATCTGTCTGTGCGGCAAGCACAGGCAGAATTTCATTTAAAACTGTTAGTGAAGACTCTTTCGTTGTTTTCATTTTTTTATGCGTATACATCGCCGTATCATAATCCGGCAGTTCTTCTATAAAATCAATATGTCCCGCAATATCCGGGAAAATCTCAATTCGGGTTTGTACCAGTTTTGCAATTTTTCTGAAATCGTAATCTTTCGTAATTACTTTGCGGATATAAGGTTCTGCCAGCTCATAAAAAGTTTCAAAATCCATAGCTTTTAGATATTCCCCATTCATCCATTTTAATTTCGTCACATCAAAAACTGCCGGAGATTTACTCATATGATGATAATCAAATACCTTTACCAGTTCCTCCAAACGAAAAATTTCCTGGTTTTCCGTTGGGCTCCAGCCCAGTAACGCTACAAAATTAACGACTGCTTCCGCCAAAAACCCCTGGTCCATCAAATCTTCAAAAGAAGCATGTCCGCTTCTTTTGCTCAATTTCTGATGATCTTCATTTGTAATCAACGGACAGTGTACATATACCGGAACCTCCCAGCCAAACGCTTCATACAAGCGGTTGTATTTTGGAGAAGATGAAAGATATTCGTTTCCTCTGACGACATGAGTAATCCCCATCAAATGATCGTCAACTACGTTTGCAAAATTATATGTGGGATAACCGTCTGATTTTATCAGAATCATATCGTCCAATTCCGCATTATCCACCTCAATCCTGCCGTAAATCTCATCCTCAAAAACAGTCGTCCCCATATTTGGATTGTTCTGGCGAATAACATATGACGCTCCAGCCAAAAGCTTTTCTTCTATTTCTTCTTTGCTCAAATTCAGGCAATGCTTATCATAAATATTGATTTCTTTGCCCGCTACCTTTTGCTTTAACGTTTCCAAACGTTCTTTATCGCAAAAACAATAATACGCCTTCCCCTGTTCTACAAGCTGTTTGGCATAGTCTAAATAAATTCCGTTTGCCTGACGCTCACTCTGCACATACGGTCCAAAACCCCCATCTTTGTCCGGCCCTTCATCATGGATCAAACCTGTGCGCCGCATTGTTCTATAAATAATATCAAGCGCTTCAGCGACATAACGTTCCTGGTCGGTATCTTCTATTCTTAAAATGAATTCTCCGCCTGCATGTTTCGCAATTAAATACGCATATAATGCAGTTCTTAAATTCCCAATATGCATTCGTCCAGTCGGACTAGGCGCAAATCTCGTCCTTACTTTTTCCATCTTCTTTCGTTCCTTTCTTTCAAGCTTTCTTTAATCTAGCATAGAATCCGAAAATTGGCAAGAAATATTTATACCATTTCAAAAAGGAAGAGGATGCAGATACATCCACATCCTCTTCCTTTTGAAACTACTTCTTCTTGTACGTTGCTTTCTTACTCATTCCAGCTTTCTTACATTTATTTTTGAAATTTTTAAATTCCTTCTTTGACATTTTCTTTGGAGCAAAAACTTTACATTTTGAGTTTGTTCCTTTAAAAACTTTCGAACCAAATTTCGGAGTTTTTACTGTTTTAAACTTTATAGTCTTTAATTTCCTACAATTCAAAAACGCACTCGCATTAATTTTTGTAATATTTTCCCCGATTTCTACCGTCGTAAGTTTTTTACCCTTTGTAAAAGCTTTTGCCTCAATAGACGTCACTTTAAAAGCAATATTGTCAATTGTCACTGTTGGAGGAATCGCAATTTTTTTCTTGCTGTTTTTGCTCATTCCAGCAACGGAAACAGTACCTTCTGTCGCATGAGAGTTGGTAATTTTATAAACTAAATCACCGACAGTCTTTTTCTCTCCAACCTGCGGAAGAACGATTAACAACGTCCATTTTGCATACAACGTCATATTTTTTGTAATTTTTGTTGCCGCAGCAAACTTCTTCGTGCATGCCGAGTCTGTATACCAGCCGTCAAATTTATAACCTTTTTTCGTTGGATTTGACAAACGAACAGTACCATTCTTCTTTACTGTCTGCTTTGGCACAGCTGTTCCTCCCTTACTATCAAATGTTACTGTGTAATTCACAGTCGTCGGAGCCGGCGGAACTGCTTTTTTTGTCCATTTCGCATAAAGTGTAATATCTTCGGTTACTGGCGTATTAAAATCATATACCTTCGTCAGCGTTTTATCGTACCATCCGTTAAATGTATATCCGCTCTTTGTCGGATTCGCCGGTTTTTTTGCTTTTTCTCCTTGTTTTACCGTTTGAGGAGCAACGCTTGAACCGCTGTTGCTGTTAAATATTACGGTATACTCTGTCGGATTTTCTTCACTGCCTTCTATCCAATTTGCATATAATGTGAAATTATCCGTAACTGCTTTCTCAAAATCATATTTATTTGTGCAGGCTGCCTCTGTATACCATGCGTCAAACGTATATCCTTCCTTCGTCGGATTTGCAGGCTGAATTACTTTGTCGCCGTCAATAACATTTTGTACTGCAATTGGTGTTCCCCCATTGCTTTCAAACGTTACTTTATGGAATGTCACATCTCCACTGTCATCCGGTCTCCATTTTGCATACAAAGTAATATCGCTTTCAACAATATCATTTACAAAATCAAATTCCGTCTGCAATGCTTCGTCAATAAACCAGCCGTCAAAAATATAATGCTCTCTTGTAGGCTCTTCCGGTTCTTCCACCGTTTCGCCTGCAGCCACTTTCACAGATTCTACTTTTGATCCGCCTTTACTATCAAACGTTACCGTATACTCATCTGCCGGTTCCTCTCCACCAGTTTTTTTCCAGCCCGCATACAATGTCAAATCACTCTTTACTGCTGATTTGAAATCATATGGTTCTGTGAGATCTTCATCACTGTACCATCCGTCAAAGATGAATCCTGACTTTGTTGGATTCGCCGGTTTTTTCACTGTCCCATTCGGCTTGATCTTCTGGCTGTCTACATCGGAACCTCCATTGCTTTCAAATGTCACATCGTAGTATACCGTTCCAGATCCTTCAAATTCCGCTTTCTTATCCGCTGCTGTTTTTTCATCTTCAGCCTGCAGAGTTTTCTTTTCAGCTGCCGTCTCCTGATAATCCTGCGCTTCTGTTAATTTATCTGATATGCCAGCTTCTTTTTCTTCTGCCTGCTGAATTAACTGGTCTTTTTCTGAACCGTCCGGCTTGCCTGCCGCTTCAGAACGAAGATTCTGCGCCTCTGCCCTGGCAAGTTCCGCCTCTCCTGTCAGTTTTAAAGCTGTATTCTGTGCAACAGAAGCCTCTAAACCGTATTTTTCTGCACGCAGACGATAATACTCCGCTTCTGCTTTTAATTTCTCTTTGCTGCCGTCTGCTGCCTGATCCACCTTATCCTTAGCTGCGTTCACCTTACTTGTAATATCAGCAAGATCTGCTTCTGCTTTCTCCAAATTTGCCTGTGCATCCGCAACCTGATTTTGAGCATCCTGCACATTTCGATCCAATACGTCGCCAGGATTTTGTAAGGTAATAATTTCATAAATCATGGGGATTACATTGTTCCACTCCAGTTTTACATCATATACATTCTCATAGTATCCCGTATAGAATGATGAAAAACTTCTATACAACGTACCTATTGTCTCCCAATGATCCGGCCCTGTACGTACTGATACCGTTGCATTACTAAGGCTGCTGCCGCTCTGCAAAATATTAAGCCTGTCGACTTTAATATCATCTGACAAATGATATATCAACGAACCGCTTGTAACATCCTCTGTTTTAAACGGAGTTGTTAAATTACGGTCTATAAGGTTCTGCGGCTCAAATCCTTTCATCAGATCTACATCTATTTCAAATGTCGGATCATTAATCGCCGGGAAGTATTCACCGTCGTTGAGTTCAATCTCATTTAACGCAACCCACCTGCCTGCATTTGCAGCTGTAAAATACAACCGGAGATACCTTGCTTTTACATTTGGAACTTCTGAATTTTCCATATAAGCATAATTTACTCCAACCGCTCCGGTTCCCGGTGTCCAGCCATTGTCCTGCGGCGCTTTGTCAAAAGACTCATTTCTGTCATCTGCCACGCCGTCGCCAATTACAAGAATATCCTGCCATGCAGCATTTTCGTCTGCAGTAAGAGATGCCTGAATTTTTGCATCACGAGGATAATCCTTATTGCCAATCGAAGTCCATACCCGGACAGAATTAATATCTATCTCCTGTCCCAAATCATATGTAACATACGTACCAGCGCTTGGTGCGGCAGTATATTTTGCAGATGTAGTCAAATCTCCATCCATCCAAGTTCTTGTTGTATTTGTATCTCTTGCATCCTCAGAAGGGTTGGAATTCCCAATGTTGGTATCAAATAAATCCATTGGCAGAATCTCGTCTGTTTCTACTGTAAAAGAAGTCAGGCTAAATGTAACTGCAGAATTTGTTTTATTCATCAGGCGGATATAACGTGCAGCGCCTTTTACATCCGTTTCCGACCATTCTTTCGCATTCATAGACTTTTCTGCTGCCAGCGCGCTGATACCCGTGCCTTCTATCGTAATCTGGTCAATTGCATGAATTCTGTCCAATTTCAGTCCAATATACTGATTCGGTTCTAATGTGACATCTTCTCTTGGGAATACTTTCGATGACTCATCGCCATACTCTACTCTCCAGTCTTCATCTTCTGTATTCGTATAATCCATGGCGTCGCCGTCTTTCACGCTTCCTTCCACATAGGAATACGCTGAAAAGTCACAGAATATTACCCATACGTTTACTTCCTGATCGTTCACAAGTCTTATATATCTAGCAGATTCACCTCCTAAATTCACTTCATAAAGATGGGCTCCTGCCTCACTGTCCGTATAAGAATCCAGTCTCGTCCAAGAATTATCTCCCCCGGTCTCTGAATATTCCAAATGATATTTTTTCCATTTATCCGTAGCGCTTGGCGAGCCATTTTTCACGCCTCCAACAATTGCACGAACCCTGCCTACTGATTTTACTTCTCCTAAATCAAGCTGGATATAATCACCTACAAGCGAATGATCTTTCTTTGACGTAGAAGGATCATACCATGTCTGACTCGTATCATTATCATCTGTCATATTGGTTTCAGGACCACTTCCAGGTGCTAAACTCCAACCTTCTGTACGCGAAAATGTCGCCGCATATTTTACATCCCCAATATCAACATTCGGTTTTTGCCCTTCCGCAACAAATCCAATTTCCCTGACAACCAGATAACGGTTGGACGGGTTTCCAAGCCCCGTACATCTCCAACGGAATCCCCTTATTTCCATAGAAGTTTCAAACTCTAAATTTACTTCATTTGTTCCGGCTGCCGGTTGGAACTCCGCTGCAAACTCTTCCCATGTTTTTCCGTCTTGCGTATATTCTAACTTACCTTCATAAATGAAATCATTTGGATTTGCGGTACGGGCAAGAGCAATCTGAATTTGATTCACTTTTACCGGGATATTAAAAGCCATACCACAGTAATCCCCAACTTTCTGATCTGTATTAACTGAATGATTTGTATCCAGATTCCCATCCGTCATTTTTTTAATTGCGTCCGCATCTGGCGATACTGTATTTCCTCCAACTTGAAGAAGCAGCGTTTTTTCTAATTCAACATGTTCTGGATCGACAATCAATTTCACTTTATCGGAAACATATTTCATCACATCCGTGGTAAACGGCTGGATATATTTTCTTCCGCCCAAAGCATACTCTGTATGATCTACATACCAAAGGCCGTACGTCTTAGAACGCTCGTTCAACATCTGCGCCTCTGCAAATGCATTATAAACTTTTCCAGCATCATCGGATAAAATTGCCTTTAATGCATCCAAAAGATACATATCTGCTTCTACCGTATCACGAAAACTGTTCATAAACGGTTCCATCTGATTTACAATACGTTCATTCCCTTGTTTCATATACAGGTTAATTGCATCGTCAATCTTTTCAAACTCCGCCCGCATAGACGTAATATCTTCCTGCGTCAGCGTTTCCATTTTCATCTTATCGCGAAAACTATTCAGCTGGTCTTTGATTTTAACCGATTCTTCAAACTGAATCTGCGGCTGCGAGGGCTTTTGGTTAATCATATGCCTTGCCACTTCACGCAGGGCGTTTGATTCCTCTGTCTCAAGAGGCGTCATATGGTCAATATACTTAAACGAATCTTCCCAGGCCTGATCGCCTTCCGCTTCATCCTGCCAAACTTTCCACAAATAATCCGACGCCGTAAAAATTGCTACCTTAGAAGGTTCGGAATGCTGCATCGGATTCAAAATTACGCCCTGATATTTTTCCGGGCTGATTCCTTCATGGAGAATATAATTATGTCCTCCCATAATCAAACTGTTATGCGTATTGTCATTACACGGCCAATTGACCCAAAGATAAGGATAACTTCCGCCTTTACTTGTCTCTGCCAACCTCGCATAAAAGTTATCTGAAAATGCATCGTTTACTTCTCCCCATACTTTTCCGCCCGTCATAACCATACGGACTTCATCTGGAGATTTTTCGTAAATTTGTTTTATTTTTTGTACGTCGCTATTATTGCTGTCTGTCATGCCATTTGCATAAGCCATCCAGCCTGGGCAGAAAAGAAGATCCGTTTTCAAATCAGGATACGTCTTTTTCATTTCTTTCAGCCAATTTTCTATATCTGTCAAAAGACGCGCAAGCGTATCTGCCGACCATCTGCCGTTTGCATTTGCATCATCTTCCAAAATTGCAACCTGCCGAACGCCCGCCTCTATGACCTGCGCAAATTTATTTTTGACTACTTCTAAATCTGCAGCATAATTTTCCTCTGTCAAAGGATTATTCTGAAATGGATGCAGCGCATATACAAAAAAGCATTTGCTTTCGTTACCGGCTCTTGCCAGTTCCGTAATATCCGTAATATCGCTGCCGTCAGGGTCTTCCTCAGTGGGATAAAGATCACGCCACTTTGCATTATGGTATGGATCATCCTTTGGCGCAAACACATACTGGTTCATTTTAATTTCGCCGCCAAACTTCATCAAATCAATACGATCCGCTTTCGACCACGGATTTCCATAATAGCCTTCAATAAAACCACGAAATTCTATCTCTGCATAATCTTTTAACGTCAGATTTTTTACAGTGTTTTCTTCCAGCTGTTCAAAAATACGCTTTAAAGACGTCACGCCATAGTATGCAGCATCTGTATTTTTACCAAGAATGACAATTTCTCCGTTGTCAATCCAAAGCGTATAAGAATCAAAATTTTCATAAATAGACGCGTCTACGTTGTGTGACTTTCCATATGTATCTGCTTCATCATCGGAACCATATACGCCGACTGTCAGTTTTGTATTCCCCTCAGCGTCCGATTCCGCCTGTTGCAAGCCAAGCACTGCTAACGTATCTTCAATCCGGGTCTTAGTATAATCATCAATCGCATCCCCGCACGTCACGTTCACCTCGTCTGTCAGGTCAGTCGTACCTGAACCATATACAAAATTCTGCGGCGTAGGATAAATCTCGTATTCCCCATCCGCTTCCTCAACGCCCGCGCTCGCCGGTATCGGTACGATAACCGTCTGCACAAACATGAGCAAAGCTAAGACATACGCCCAAACTCTTTTACTGCTACATTTTTTCATTCATTTTTCCTCCTTTTTATTAAAAATGCCTGTTTTTGTAACCATTTTACTATGTTTCGCAAACAACTTATATAAAAAAATTATAACAAAGAAAATATTTTCCGTCAATGTGAATATAGAAAAAATAAATGTCCCCTATCCTACAAAGAACAACGCTGTATGATATACAAGAAATGCAGTTATCCATGCAGCTGCACACTGTAACACCACAACCAAAACAGCTTCTTTTTTACTTCCCATTTCTCTGCGAATAGATGCAACAGCCGCAATGCAGGGCGTATAAAGCAGTGTAAATACCAGAAAACTAACGGCGCTGGACGCCGTAAAAAAATCAGAAAGCACATTTGAAAGGCCGGACATATTCGTTCCAAGCAGTACGCCCATAGTACTAACAACCGCTTCTTTCGCTGTAAAACCAGTAATCAAAGAAGTCGAAATTCTCCAGTCTCCAAACCCAAGCGGCAAAAATACTGGCGCAATCCATTTTCCAACCAAAGCAAGCAGGCTGTCCGCGCTGTCTGTTACTACGTTAAACTTTAAATCAAATGTCTGTAAAAACCAAATCAGCATAGACGCCAGAAAAATAATCGTAAACGCCCTCTGAATAAAATCTTTGGCCTTATCCCACATCAAAAGAAGCACGCTTTTTACTGACGGCAGCCTGTAATTCGGCAGTTCCATCACAAACGGAATCGAATTTCCTTTAAACACCGTACGATTAAACACCAAAGAAACGAGAATTCCCATACAAATCCCAAAAACATAAATAATCATCATAACAAGAGCTGAAAAACCTGGAAAAAAAGCTGCTGAAAAGACAGCGTAAATTGGAATTTTAGCAGAACAGCTCATAAAAGGCGTCAGCATAATCGTCATTTTCCGGTCGCGCTCCGACGAAAGCGTCCGGCTTGCCATAACTGCCGGAACCGTACAGCCAAAACCGATAAGCATTGGCACAAAACTTTTGCCGGACAGCCCGATTTTACGCAAAGGCTTATCCATTACAAAGGCAATCCGGGCCATATAACCGGAGTCTTCGAGAATAGATAAAAAGAAAAAAAGCACGACAATAATCGGCAGAAAACTGAGTACGCTCCCTACTCCCGCAAAAACACCGTCAATGACTAAGCTGTGTACCACGGGATTTATGCCGTAAACCAAAAGCGCATGGTCTGCGGTTTTGGTAATCGCGTCAATACAAAGGCTCAGCCAATCGCTTAATACCGCGCCTATCACATGAAATGTCAAATAGAAAATCAGAAGCATAATAGATAAAAACACCGGGACAGCCAGATATTTATTCGTCAGGATATTATCAATTTTTATACTGCGGATATGCTCTTTGCTCTCCTGACAACGGATAACTGTTTTTTCGCAGACTTTTTCTATAAAAGTATACCGCATATCTGCAAGCGCCGCATTCCGGTCCATACGATAGTCGGCTTCCATCTCTTCAATACTATGCTGCATCATTTCGTATTCATTTGGGCTTAATTTCAGGCGGCGTATCATCTCTTCATCGCCTTCAACAATCTTTGTGGCCGCAAATCGCGGCGACATCCCGATATTTTGGGCATGATCCTCTACCTGATGGGAAACTGCATGAATACAACGGTGCACCGCGCCTTTTTCACAAAAATCCTTCACCCTGGGTTTTCTTTTTTGCTCTGACGTACGAATAACCGCTGTAATTAAATCTTCAATCCCTTCATCTTTTGCAGCGCTGATGGGAATAACCGAAATCCCAAGCTCCTCCGACATCTTTTGCACATCAACCGAACCTCCATTGATACGCACTTCATCCATCATATTCAAAGCCAAAACCATAGGAACGCCCATCTCTAAAAGCTGCAGTGTCAAGTAAAGATTCCGTTCTATATTTGTTGCATCTACAATATTGATAATACCGTCTGGTTTTTCATTTAATATGAAATCCCGCGTCACAATCTCTTCATTCGTATAAGGGCGGAGTGAATAAATACCGGGAAGATCCACTACCCGGCAATTCTGCGCCGTCCGAATCTCTCCTATTTTCTGATCTACTGTCACTCCCGGAAAATTCCCAACATGCTGATTAGAGCCTGTCAACTGATTGAACAGCGTAGTCTTTCCGCAGTTCTGATTGCCGACCAATGCAAAAATCATACAAACTCCTCCATTTCCACTTCTATCTTAACAGCCTCTTCCTTTCGGATCGTCAGCTCATACCCACGAATACGAATTTCAATCGGATCCCCCATAGGCGCGGTTTTTATTACCGTCACTTTCGTTTTGGGAATAAGTCCCATATCTAAAAGCCGAAGGCGCAGCGCGCCTTCTCCACCGACGGTTGTAATCCATGCGTTTGTTCCAATTGGTAATTGATCTAATGTCATTCTCCTTGCGCCTCTTTTCTTTGTTCTTCTATATAGGTTTCCATAATTTCTGCCGCAAGGCCTACCATATCTGGACAGGGACGTTTTTGATAATACTCTTTCGTCCGCTCGCTTGGCGTAGGCGATTGATCTGCTCCCATAAGCCCTAAAAGCTCCCGGCAGACAATGCTCCCAGTCTTTTCTTTATACCGGGCGGCAAGAATTTGAATCCGTTCATAGTGATTTTTCTTTGCTTCAAAATCTTTTGGGTCATTAT
>OFFJ01002176.1_pt1 | contig 12902 bp, 9 predicted proteins | sample 1521261 | NCBI WGS metagenome assembly OFFJ01 (sample SAMEA3504122, study PRJEB24116) | mouse gut metagenome | biome: mouse gut; feature: mouse-associated habitat; material: faeces | place: Denmark | collected 2011 | reverse complement strand
CGCTTAGAATCTCATTCATTGAGATTCCGAGAAGTTATATTTTACCAATTAAAATTTAAATATAGATTTTCATCCTAACGGAATCATTTTGAGAAAACAATAAGCATAGCACGCTTTGCACTTTTTTGGGAACAAATTGCAGGTTATCCCGTTTTCCTTTTCCTTCAGGAGGCGATTGCAGTCCGATCCTCCCGTTCCAAAAGTCGATTTTGTGCTATACTCTCCTTATGGAAGGATAAAATGCGTACAAAAACCGGACGTCACTTTTGTCTTACAAATTTTGTATCACAAAATTCACGCCTGAACTCAATACACTTATACTTGGTGGAATTTCCACAAGCATATGCACATGATCTCTGCATATTTCCGCTTCAACTATATGGACACATTTCCTTTTATATAAAGTACCTAGTATATTTGCTATATCCTGTTTTAATTGTCCATATATTATTTTTCTCCTAAATCTTGGTGCAAAAACGATATGATCCTTACAATTCCATTATGTATGTGATAGACTATTATTATCCATATGGATACCTTGTATAATACAGACAGGGGGCAGAACCAGAAAATCCGGCTCTGCCCCATTGCAACTATCCGTTTAATAACCCAAAACACAGCCTGCAAATCATTCCATTACTTTGCAGACTGTGTTTTTTGTCAGCCTATCTTCCCATAAACTTCCATCGGCACATATGCCCGAATAAAAATCCCCTCCGGCTCATAAGATTCTTCTAATAGTTCTCCCTGTCTGCGCACCATCTGTAAAATTCCGGCATCCTGATAGGGGATTACACGCTCAATCAATATTTTCTCTTCCCGCAAAAGCTCGGATAACGTTTCTTTCAGCTCATCTAAACCAGTTCCGTATTTTGCAGAAATCGAAATGGTGCGGTCAGCCTGAAAGTCGTGCAGCGGTTCTTTTTCTGTCCTGACGTCCTGTTTATTAAACAAGGTCACGATTTTCTTGTCTTCAATCCCTAGACTTTGTAGGATTTCATACACAATATGCATTTGTTTATCTGCTTTTGGATTTGACGAATCTACCACATGGAGAATATAATCCGCATATTTCGCTTCTTCTAAAGTACTTTTAAACGCCTCTACCAAATGGTGCGGCAGTTTACGGATAAATCCAACCGTATCGGTCAAAAGTATCTCCTGCTTTCCGGAAAGCTCAAGCAGCCTTGTCGTAGGGTCTAGTGTTGCAAACAACATGTTTTCTTCCAATACATCGGCGTCGGTCAAAGTATTCAGCAGTGTAGATTTTCCTGCATTTGTATATCCGACAATCGCCGCCACTGGAATCTGCCGCTTTGTCCGCCGTCCCCTTGTAACCTCACGATGACTTCGGACTTCCGCCAATTCCCGCTTTAACTGTGAAATCCTGCTGCCGATTAACCGTCTGTCCATTTCCAGTTTCTTTTCTCCCGGCCCTCTTGTCCCAATGCCGCCGCCAAGCCTTGACATCGCGCGTCCCATACCAGTAAGCCTTGACGCCCGGTACTTAAGCTGTGCCAATTCCACCTGAATTTTACCTTCGCTTGTCGACGCCCTCATAGCGAATATATCTAAGATAATCAAAGTCCGGTCCATAACTTTTAATTCCAGCAAATCCGACAACTTCCGAAGCTGCGCCGGAGACAGTTCATCATCACAGACAATTCCCGTCGCACCCGTCTTATCACAAAGCTCCTTTAATTCTTCTACTTTTCCTTTTCCCACATAAGTAGCCGGATGTTTTTTTTCACGTTTTTGAATCAGGCTCCCCACAGAAACGGCTCCTGCAGTTTCTACAAGATCGCCCAATTCTTCTATGGAATCCTCTGTATCATCGCCATCCTGCTCACTGACGCCTACCAAAAGAAGACGTTCTTTTTCTTCTTCTAACTGAATCATTCTTTGTCCGTCTCCTCATCTTTGTTTCTGCTTAAAAATAAATATTCTTTTGCTGCCGAAGCATCTTTGGGATAGTCCTTCGTATATGCTTCCATCTGCTCCCTTGCCTTCTCAAATTCACCGTTATACTCATAAGCGGCAATCAGATTGCTCCGCAGTTCCTGTTCATTTGTAACGTTGTCCAATTCTAAGCCTTTTAGAAAATTGGAAACCGCTTCTTTATAATTTTTATCCTGCATGGCTTTACGCCCAAGCTGGTTGTACGCTACGCTGCTTTTTGGATTCAATTTCACGTATGCGTCAATACAGGATTCTGCTTTTTGCTCCTCGCCCATGGCCTCGTATGTCTGCGCAAGAGAAAGATTCGCTTCTACATCGCCCTTTTCAATCGCAGCCAAAAGAGCTTCTTCGGCATTTTTATAATCTTCCTGCAAGTAATATATTTTTCCTTTTACCGTATAATTCTGCGCGACGCGGCCCGCCTTTTTTTCCAGAGCTTCTTCTATATATGCTTTTCCTTCCGCCTCATAGCCCGCTCCCGTCAGGCTGTTATTAATGGCAAGATAAATCTCATCATTTTCGGCGTATTCAATTGCTTCTTCAAAATCTTCTTTTGCTTTCGCAATTTCATTCATATTCAGATAAACGCAGCCTCTTAAAAAATAGGCGTCCGAATTCTTATCATCAGATTCTAACAGCGCATTATACGTTTCCACTGCATCTGTAAAATTACCGGAAGCAAACTGCGCCGCCGCTTTATAATAGCAGATGTCCATTTCTAAAGCGCCGAGCTTTTTTGTCTGTCCCAATGCGTTGTTAAACGCTTCCATTGCTTCTTCATAATTTCCATCTTCCATAGCGCGAATCCCAATTTTGCGATATGCCTCTTCTTTCTCCAAACGCTCTTTATTCGATGTGCAGCCTGCAAATAAAAAAACTGCCGCCGCAAAAAAAGTTACTTTTATCCAAACAAATTTATTTTTTTTTCTCATCTCAAAAGCCTCTCTTTTAAAACCTGCCTGTAACAACGTCTAGTAATAGCAAAATGTCCCTTACCATATTAACAGTACTTTTCTCCATCTGCAAGAAAAAAGAATATTTTCCTGTTTGTTTTTTCAATAAATTTATGCTATACTACTTATTGCCAAATATTAACAGTTTATTTTGAAAGGATGCTCTCAAATATGATTTCTTACTATAACGAGGAAACAGATTCAGTAGATATTATTTTAAGCAGCCGTATGACGCTCCGTCTCCCTTGTCAGGAGATATTCGCCACGATTTCAACAACGCCTAAAACTTATGAACTGATGGTAAGGCTCACCAGAGAAAATCCAACTCTGTTTGCTGAAATGGCATTAGACCACTGGCTGGAATCTTACTTGGAAGGATTTGCATAATCCATCTTATCAATTTCCAATTCCATGTTCCGCAATTTCTTCTCTTGTGCAATCGCGCGCAGAATCCTTGTAATATCTTCGGGCGAGAACATATCAATTGCTTTTACAAGATCATCTAAATTATCCCGATTAACGCGCAGACAACCGCCTTTTGAAAGCGGAATATTCAGCACTTTGTTTGGATTACTCATATCCCCGAGACAAAGCTGCTGTTTTTTATCATCACAAACAAACGTCACGCCTTTATATACAATATTCCCCGTTTCATCTTTTAAATACGAATACGGAGCTTTTTTCTCACTTGAAACCCGCGCCAAAAAACTGCTGCCGCGCTGTTTGCTCCCTGAAATACCCTGGATTGCCTCTGCTTCTGAAATCTCTGGGCCTTTTACAATATTACCGTCTGTCTCCTGTGCAAAAAAATCTGCCGCGCTCCCCGTTATTTTTTTGGACTCTTCCTTTTCATTTCTTTTACGCACACGCTCCCTGAGTTCTTCTTTATACGCGTCTATGTCTTTGTCAATTTTCTTTAAAAGCTGTTTCCACTCTTCTTCTGAAAACTCAGCTCCCCCAGTTGGAATCTTAGGCGGCCCTTCTTTCATTCTCTTTTTTACAAATTCATGGAATTCTGTCAGCATTTTTGCAAAATCATTCTCTATGGATTCTTCAGTTTCTTCGGCAGCATCCGGATTCCATTCTGTAACCATGCCGTCGTTCCATAATTCACGCGCCTTTTCCCATGCTTCTACTGCAATTTGTTCTACTGGATTTTTTGTATCTTCTGCAACCAAAAGCGGATTGACTTCATATGCCTGATGCGTCCCGTCTTCGTTTTTCTGTTCCACATATACTTTATGTTCCTCTGCACGAACCTGCGCCTTTAACGTAAACCCAAATTCAGCATAAACTTTGACGCAATCACTCTCACTGCTCTGAACTGATTGAAACTCACACTCAAAAACAGCGCTCATACCTACTTTTCCCATTTGATTAATCCAAAGCGCTGTTGCCGCCTTGCTATAATAATAATCCATCTGAATATTTGTGCCGTTTTTGACCTCTTCTGAGTTATGATCATTTTCTTCCGGCTCTTTTGCAACCATCTCCTTTAAATTTCCAGAAAAGGCGTCCTTTGTATTTTGGTTTTTATTTGACCTGCGGTTCAATTTTTCATAAAAATATGACTTTCCATTTACACTGTTTAATGACATTCTTCTATCTCCTTTCACTTAACTTTTTCTTCAACGCTTCTCTGCCGCGTCTTAGATTCGTTTTAACAGTATTTTCCGGTTCCTCCAAAATTTCCGCTATTTCGCGGATGGAATAATCCTCATAATAAAATAAATACAGACAGCTGCGATACCGTTTGGGCAATTCTAATACAGTAAAAAGTGTTTCATCGCTTTCTATGGAAGGAATCTGAAAATAGGTGCGTTCTGTTTCCGGAACCACTTCCATATGTACCGTAGATTTCTTCCATTTACTTTTCAGCAAATCTTTTGCCAAATTCATTGCCGTCCGTATCATCCATGCTTTCTCATGCTGCTCGCCTTTAAAATTAGGCTGATAGACCAAAAGACGCAGTAATGTCTCCTGAGCGACATCTTCTGCGTCTGCATGATTTTTTACCAGAGTAAATGCAGCCCGATAACACGCCGTATAATATTTTTGAAAATACATTTCCAGACTTTGCATCATTCTACCAAGTCCTTTCTTCATATAAAATACGAATCAAACGTCCAAAAAGTTTCATATCCACAGAATTTTTTGATGAATTATGTTATCACAGAAAATTACGCATTGTCAAAATGATGCGGAAATCTTGTATATATCTTTGAAAAGTGATACATTAGAAATAACCATATTATTCTTTAGTAGAATCAGGAGGTTTATGAAAATGAAACGGAAATTAAAACAAAAAATTACAAGCTGCCTTTTAGCGGCCGGACTGTTATTTGGAACGCTTAATGTTTCCACAGCGGTAAAAGGAGCCGAGCCTGTCTCTGCCGCCTGGCAGACGTGCACGACTTACGACGGCACAAATGTGGAAAAACAAACTTATTCAAGATGGGCAAATCCAATTACCTCTTATCTTACTGCCTGCTCGGACGGGCGGATTATGCGCGTTCAGTATGGCGCTTCCATTGAAGGAGTTCTTGCTGAGTATTATGACGATTCTTATCAGCTTCTGGATTCTAAACTAATTCCAGAAGAACTCCCAATATTCGGAGGATTCTATGAATCCAAAACGCATTATTTTCTTTTAACTGGACAAACAAACATGGAAGAATCGGCAGATGTGGAAGTTTACCGGATTACAAAATATGATAAGGACTGGAACCGTATTTCTTCGGCCGGCCTGTATGACTGCAATACAACAGTTCCTTTTGACGCCGGTTCCGCCCGTATGGATTCTGCCGGAGATTATCTTTTCATACGCACCTGCCATGAAATGTATCAGTCATCAGACGGCAGAAACCATCAGGCTAACGTGACGATTCAACTAGATATGGAACGTATGCAGATTACAGATTCTTTTACTGCAATTATGAATTCGAATTATGGATACGTCAGCCATTCGTTTAACCAGTTTATAAAAACGGAAAACAATCATATTATCGGCCTTGACCATGGGGATGCGCATCCAAGATCCATTGCCCTGATACAATATCCGACGGACGTTACAACGGGCAGTTTTACCCCATCCTATGGCAACGGCTGTATCGTAACTGATGTATTAAACTTTCCGGGAGAAACTGGAGAAAATACAACCGGAGCTTCTATCGGCGGATTTGAGCTGTCCGATTCAGCTTACCTGGTTGCTGGTAATTCCGTAGTACAAGATGACAACAATCTGCAAAGGAAGACGAGAAATATCTTTACCGCCGCAGTTGATAAAACTTCCAACGAAGTAACTATGCACTGGCTTACCAATTATGAAGAAGGCGACGGCACTACTTCCACACCTCACATGGTAAAACTAAACGCAAATGAATATCTCATGCTTTGGTCACGGGAAAATTCTGTATTTTATACGAAAATAAACGGACTTGGAGAAGCTTTTGGAGACCTCTATCAAATGCCGGGAAATCTTTCAGACTGTGCTCCCATTGTCATACAAGACAAAATCGTCTGGTATACCTGGTCCGATAACAAAATCACCTTTTATACCATTCATCAAAATGATTTATCCAGGACTCAGACGAACGTAATTGAAAACGGACACGACTTTGAACGCCAAAATAATATAACCAACGGAATTGTCATATTAAAATGTAAACACTGCAGCATAACACAAGAAACGTCGGTGATTACAGATATGCGGTTATACTGGAATACGACGGGCACAGGTTCCTACTCTACTGCATTTGACAGTAACCGGAATCTGGGAGACACCTTTTATTATCTCATCAGCAATATTACTCCTTCAGACGCCCAAAATACAGAAATAGAAGTCTCTGTTTCCGACCCGGCCATGTTAAACTGGACAAAAACTTCTCCTACACAGGGGTATTTTACCATACAAAAATCAGGAACTGCGACGATTTCTTTTTACCCGAAATACAATCCTGAATTATCTAAGCAATTTACTGTTGTAGTAAAAGATGAAACCGAAGCGCTTAACGCGGGCCATTTCATATTTACAGCGCCGGAGAATCTGGTTTATGACGGAACTGCAAAATTAGCGCAGGTTCAGGCAAAAGAAGGACTGACGGGAATCGGGATGATACAGACGAAATATTATAATGCAGACGGCGAACTGTTAAGCCATGCTCCAATAGCTGCCGGGACTTATACTGTTAAAATAGACGTCTCTGCCGGGGCAAATTATGGCGAAGCAGTTGATTTAACAGATGAATCCTGGACATTTACCATACAGCAGGCAGTTATGCCCTCAGAGCCTCCGGAAACTATGAATGTTTCCCATGCGCAAAATACGGTTGGGCAAATTCTGCTTCCCGAAAACTGGAGATGGACAGATTTAGACAAATCAACCGCCCTTCTCCCAAACAGCACGATAACAGCGACAGCAGAATATATCGGCACAGACGGCTTATACGAGCCCAAACAGATTACTATAACTGTCGATTCCCATATCGGAGGCACTGCTGACTGTACAAAAAAAGCTGTCTGTGAAATCTGCAGCCAGCCTTACGGCGAAATAGCCCCGCAAAATCACTCCATTGTAAAATTGGCTGCTCCCAAAGCATTGGCATACGCCGCCTCCTGTAACGAAAACGCCAGATATTATTATAGCTGTTCTTCCTGCGGTATTGTCCAAAACGAAGACGGCGCCGAAACATTTGAAGCCCCAGACAGCGCGTTAGGACATTCGGTTATGATTGACGCCGCCATAACTGCATCCTGTACAAAAACAGGGCTGACAGAAGGCCGCCACTGCACACGATGCCAGGAAATTTTAACTGCGCAGCAACTCATCCCGGCGCTTGGGCATCACTATATCAACCAGGTATGCAGCAGATGCGGCGACAAACAAATACAAATCACCACACCTCCTGCAGACAATACAATTTCAACACCAGACACGCCCTTAGAGAATTCTAATACGAACACCCCGCCAGCCATTGGAACTGTACTCCCAAATGAATCGACTGGAGAACTCTATACTGTAACCAGCGCTGATACCGTAGATTACAGCAAACCAAAAAGCGGCAGTACTGTTGTTCACATCCCTGCAGCCGTTACACTGGGCAGCGTTACTTACAAAGTAACCGGAATTGCACCAAACGCTTTTAGCAAGAATTCCAAGATAAAAAAAGTAACAATTGGTAAAAATGTAACTGTAATTGGGAACAAAGCTTTTTATAAATGTACCTCACTAAAAGCGATTACAATTCCGGCAAAGGTTACAAAAATTGGCAGCCAGGCTTTTAGCAAAGATTCAAGTTTAAAAAATGTGAAACTATTGACAAAGAAACTGACGAAAAAGAACGTTGGCAAAAAGGCTTTTTCGGGAATTCATGCAAAAGCTAAAGTCAAAGTTCCATCCAAAATGCGGACGGCTTACAAAAAGCTGCTGAAAGCAAAAGGCGTAAAAGGGAAAAACCAAAAAATCATCTAAAAAGAACTGCTGCACATTTTGTTCCACCAATTCGTGCAGCAGTTCTTCTCTATATCCCGCTTACATTATTCAATTTTTGTCTTACCGCCCATATATGGCTGTAAAGCTGGCGGAATGGAAACACTTCCGTCTGCGTTTAAATTATTTTCCAAAAATGCAATTAACATTCTCGGCGGCGCTGCAACGGTATTATTTAATGTATGGGCAAAATATTTCTCTCCGCCTTTTCCTTTTACCCGGATTCTCAAACGCCTTGCCTGCGCGTCGCCTAAGTTGGAACAGCTTCCAACTTCAAAATATTTCTTCTGCCTGGGCGACCATGCTTCTACGTCGCAGGATTTTACTTTTAAGTCTGCCAAATCACCGGAACAACATTCTAATGTACGCACCGGAATATCCAAACTGCGGAACAAATCTACTGTATTCTGCCATAATTTATCATACCAAACTTTCGATTCTTCCGGTTTGCAGACAACAATCATTTCCTGTTTTTCAAACTGATGAATACGGTATACGCCGCGCTCCTCGATTCCATGCGCGCCTTTTTCTTTCCGAAAACACGGAGAATAGCTTGTCAAAGTATAGGGAAGCGTATCCTCCCCATTTATTGTGTCAATAAATTTGCCAATCATAGAATGTTCTGATGTTCCAATCAAGTATAAATCCTCACCCTCGATTTTGTACATCATAGCTTCCATCTCGTCGAAGCTCATAACTCCCGTTACAACACTGCTGCGAATCATAAACGGCGGAACACAGTACGTAAATCCCCTGTCAATCATAAAGTCCCTCGCATAAGAAATCACCGCAGAATGTAACCTTGCAATGTCTCCCATTAAATAATAAAATCCATTACCGGCTACTTTTCCGGCAGCATCCAAATCGATTCCATTAAATTTTTCCATAATTTCCGTATGATATGGAATGTCAAATTCCGGCACTATGGGATCGCCGTATTTTTGAATCTCTACATTGCTGCTGTCGTCTTTTCCAATTGGAACAGAAGGGTCAATTATATTCGGAATCGTCATCATTATTTTTGTAACTTTTTCCGAAAGTTCTTTTTCCTGTGCCTGCAATTCTTCCAAACGGCTGGCATCTTTTTGCACCTGCTCTTTTAAAGCCATTGCTTCTTCTTTTTTCCCTTGTCCCATCAACGCGCCGATTTGTTTTGATACCGTATTGCGGTTTGCACGAAGCGCGTCTGCCTCTTGTTTTGCTTTTCTGGACAAAATATCTAATTCAATCACTTCATCTACCAGAGGCAGTTTATGGTCTTGAAACTTATTCTTAATATTTTGTTTTACCACTTCGGGATTTTCCCTTAAAAATTTTAAATCTATCATTGTATTGTCCTTTCCTTATTTATGCAAGTTCTCAGAATGGCAACATTATACAATGAAATAATACCGGATTCAATCTTTTCCTCTTATTTTCCTAAAAATTATAATAATGTTTTAAATAGCGATTGGAAAAATGAAGATCTAAATCTGCAATAATCTTTTTACAAAGCCGCTGTCCTTTGCGAATTTTCTTTAACATCTCCACATCTGACACATTCGGCAAAAACAAGTATTCTAATACCTGATCCATTAACAGAATTGCAATTCCCTTCTGTCCAATATCAAACGCCCAATAAATTAAACCGCCCCGGACTTTTGGATTCCTGCGCCCTAATATTGTTTCTGCAACACTAATACTTTGTCTTGGTTCCAACGGTTCTCTAATACTCCGTAACGCTTCCAATACGATACGCAATTTTTCATAATCATGGAATTCTTCAGCAATTTCAGATATTTTTTGGAACAAACGATAATCCCCGCTTCTCCTAATATCAACGCTGAGTTTCAATATTTTCTCATTTTTCCATGTATTTTCTAAATCTGTCGGAAGTCCAAGTTTTTTATATTCAATATAACTAGCATAAAAATTAGTGCACATTACGAAATAGGAACAATCTGATTTTAAATAGATTTCTCTTGCTTCCTTTGTCGTCATTTTTGACATCCCCTAAATCTGTTCTTCTTAACCAGATTTTAAGCCGCCCTGCCATCTCATTCCATGATACCTCCGCCAACGGTCAATTATTTTCGTAAATGGCTAAATATTTTCTATGTGGAAAAATTTTTAAATTTATGGTATGATAACAGACATATAATTCAGGGAGGATTTTGCAAATGAAAAGGACAAAAAAATTAAAAAACAAAATTATTTTTTACGTCATGGCAGTATCCATTCTGCTTGCAGCCTGTATTGTAAAAGTAATGTCTGAAGGCAGCATACGTTCTACGAATGCAATTGTTTTAGACAACATGCAGATCACTGCAAGAATCGCAGCACAGGATATTAGCGCCAATCTTCATCTTTTAACAGAGCGTATGCACGATCTCGCGTTAGAAGATGTCTTTTCAAATCCAGATTCCACAATGGATGATAAACAAGCCCGCCTAACCACAGCTTCACTTCAGATTGAGTTTGTCTGGCTTTCTGCGTATGACGTAAATGGAAACAAATTATTTGGAGATGAAATTGCACCTGCATCTATTTCAGAAACTGCGTATTATGCCGATTTAACCCAGACGCAGAATATTGTAATCGGCGACCCTTATTATGAAAATGATGTTGTCCAGCTTTGTGTCGGCGCTCCTTTTAAAGAAGGCGACGAAGTAACTGGATATTTAATCGGCAGCTACAAATACGACGTGTTAAACGACGTATTAAGCCTTTTAATTCTGGGTGATACGGGAAGTTCTTTCTTGTTAAATGAAGACGGAAGGGTTATTGGCGACGTAAACCTCCAAAATATTATTGACAAAAAAACGTATCAAGACATATTCCCATCCTCTAAAGACGACAGCTTATGGGAAGATATTTTATGCGCCCAGACGGGTTCTGCCTTAATGAAACTTGATAAATATAGATATTATGTCGGTTACACCCCCGTTCCGGGCACAAACTGGACGCTGTTTATCCACGCCCCGCAGAGAGAATTTTTAGGAACTGTTGTCAGAACTTTGGAATTTTGTATCGCCGGTTCCGTTGTACTGCTTCTGCTTGCAATGATAATCATTATCCCCGTTGCAAGTAAGACATCCCGTTCTCTCTCCTCGGCTACCGTACGGCTTCAAGCGTTAGCAAACGGAAATCTGACAGATGAAGTCTTACCTTCAAAAACCAATGATGAAACGCGCGTTTTGACTCATGCGCTTTCCCAAACCATAACAAGCCTGAACAATTACATACAAGCGATCCAAAGTTCGCTTGGTTCGCTTTCAAACGGAGACTATACGATTCAAATTCCAGACAATTTTACCGGAGATTTCACTTCCATACGCGACTCTTTGATGAACATTACAAATTCTTTGAACCAGACAATGCAAAAGATGAACCAGTCGTCCATAGACGTCAACCGAAATTCCAATAAAGTGTCTGATTTTGCCCAACGCCTCAATGACGGCGCAGCAAATCAGTCCGCTCTATTAGAAGAATTGGATCGAAATATGTCGGCGATTACCGCTTCTATTGAAAAGAATAAAGATAATGTACTTCAAATGGAAACCTGCTCTGAAAATGCTGAGGAAAAAACTTCTCTTGGAAATAAACATATGCAGAGTATGCTAGAGACAATGGAACAGATTCACGATGCCGTAGACGAGATTTCCAAAATAAGCAAGATGGTTCAAAAAATTTCCCTCCAGACAAACCTGCTGTCGTTTAATGCTTCCATCGAAGCCTCAAGAGCCGGTGAAGCCGGAAAAGGATTTGCCGTTGTTGCACAGGAAATCGGGCAGCTTTCCACACAGACTGCCGACGCGCTTCAACAGACAGGCACCATTATTTCAGACGCTGTAACGATTATTGAAAAAGGATTACATACTGCCGAGGAAACGGCAACTGCTTTCCAGGAGATTCGGGAAGTATCAAAACAATACCACGAAATTTCCAGTCAGCTATCGGATACCGTTTCGGAACAGACTTCTTCTGTCTCTTATGTAAACAGGAATTTGGATTCCTTAAAAGAGATTAACGACTCAAATCAGGTATTAGCAGAAGAAACATCAAAAATGGCTGCTAGTTCACTTGAACAGTCAGAAAGTTTGAAACAATATGTTTCACAGGTAAAACTTAAAACTACAAATTAATGGAGGAAGCGTTATGAAAAAACTTTTACTTACTGCTTTTACTGTGATTTTATTTTCTGCCTTTCTCGGCGGATGTGGTTCCCAATCGGAAATGAAGGATGGATTTTATACAGCAGAAATGTCAGAGTATTCCCATGGCTGGAAAGAGTATCTCTGTATTATGGTAAAAAACGACCGTATTGTATATGCGGAATTTAACGCAAAAGACCCCAGTGGATATATTAAAGCATGGGATAACACTTATATGCAGAATATGAAATCAGTGGAAGGAACTTATCCAAATGAGTACACCCGCAAGTATGTAGCACAGCTATTGGAAAAACAAACGCCTGATGAAGTGGAAACAATTTCAGGAGCAACCCATTCCGGCGATAATTT
>OFFJ01002173.1_pt1 | contig 12918 bp, 4 predicted proteins | sample 1521261 | NCBI WGS metagenome assembly OFFJ01 (sample SAMEA3504122, study PRJEB24116) | mouse gut metagenome | biome: mouse gut; feature: mouse-associated habitat; material: faeces | place: Denmark | collected 2011 | reverse complement strand
CAGGAAGCGCAGAATTCATTTTTGACAGATAAGATGGCATTGGATATAGACCTTTCAGATGTTTCATTTGGAAACGGATCCTATGTGGATTTTGCAGATACAGAGGGAGACTGGTATGACGGCGGTTCGTATTTGCAGGTGCTTAATAATTTAAGAACAAAGAGTACGGGCGGCACGGTTATTTACCGTTTCCGGACGTCACAGCAAAAGGCGATGATTTTTGGGTCTGGAAGTTCCCAGGAATATAATAAAAATACGATGTGTTTTGGTTTGACAAACGGTTCCTTTAGGGGGAGTTTCAGAAATGCTACCGGCACTGGCCTTCGTGGAACGATTGGGCCGTCTAATCTGGGCAATGACCAGTGGCATACAGTGGCAATCAGTTTTGACACTACAAAGATAGAAAATCAGGTTTTGCTTTGCGTAGATGGAAATAGCAATGTCTATAATACGGGCTGGTGGTCTGAAGCGCATAAAACATGGTTTAATATGAACCCGGATGATGCAATTACACATTTTGAAATTGGAGGTGGTATTTGCACAACGTTTAATATGGGCGCAGACCCGCTTTCAGAATTTACGGGAAATCTATCTTTTTTGACAGTTACCGATACGCCTTATAGCGAAGAAGAACTGAAAGTGATTACAGAAACGCCGCTGATTTCAGGCAGGCAGAATCTGTCAATCGTCGGGAACCGCGTGGTTGTGCCAAAAGGGGCGCATTATACGGCATCCGATTTGGTTTGGAGCGAAGAAAATGCCGTTGCAGAATTTACTTTGACAGCAGAAGACGGGATGTTATTTGATGTGTCTGGAAGCAATGCTGCTACGGTAACAGTGACAAGCGATACAATGGATTTTGAAAATACGAATGTGCTGGCGGCAGCAAACGGTAAGACGCTGCGGGTTACAGTCAGTACGCAGCCATGGAGGGCAGACACTGTTTTAGAAACGAAAGAATTGACGTATGTAAATGGGGCATCGAGTGATGATGGCGCCCAAATAAGTACGGAAGTATTGGAAAAATTAGCCAGTATGCGGCGGGGTTCTGTCACCATACGTTATAAACTGGGCGGTGAAATAAAGGATTCCGATTCGAAGATAACTCTTTTTTACGTATCTGGCAGCGAGCAGGACTCAAATGCTTCTTTCTATATAAAACCTTCAAACGGAATGATTGGGTATGAAGTCCGCAATCAGCAGACCGTAGTTAATGCAGATTCTGCGGCTTTGGCCGATATCAAAAATACGGATTGGCATACGATTACCTATACATTTGAACCAGATAAAACAAAAATTTATCTGGACAGCGTATTAGTACTTGAAAACAGAAACGGCGGATTCTTAAAGAGCGTAAAAGATGTGCAGTCAGCACAGATTGCTCTCGCTCCGTTTAGTGGGGAAATCAATGAGTTATGTGTAACGTATGATGTATTAGACGCAGCTGAAGTGGAGGGAATCCATGCAGCAACGACAGGAAATAAGTTAGAGCTTCCGGAATCGGCTAAAAAAACGCCGGATATGAACCTGTTTGCGCCGGAAAGCATGGATTTATCAGATTACAGGTTGCCGGGACTTTTGACGACGTCAGAGGGAACCGTGATTGCAGCGGCAGACAAACGTCAGACAACAAATGCCGGCATGGGAAATATTGATACGATTATTAAGACCAGCTCAGACAACGGTAAGACATGGAGTACGTCGAAAACGGTTTTCAACCAGCCAAAAGGCGCAGTGATGGATTCCTTTACAATGTCGCCTTCTTTAGTGGAGGGAGAAAATGGAAGAATCCATATGATTGTTAATCTGTTCCCGGAATCCCAGGGCGCATGGTCAGCCGGCCTGATTGAAAACGGCAGCGGATTTAAAGTAGTGAATGGGAAAGCTTATCCGGTTTTAAGAAACTATCCGAATTCGGCATTAAATGTTGCAGACAAGTATACGCAGGAGTATACAATTCGTGAAAACGGCGTTGTCTGGGAAGAAAATTCAGACGGTTCGTCGACACAGACGCAATACCGCGTACCAGAATATCTGTCAGCAGACGGCGGCGGAGATTTGTACAGGATAGATGAAACCGAGAGCCAAACGCCCTGCGGCAATATCTTTGTATATACGGGAGAAAACGCCGGGGAACTAAAAGTCCCGCGCGTCATGAGCCTTGTAAGCTGTTATAGTGATGATGAAGGGGAAACGTGGGAAGGCTATCAAAATATTACCCATATGGTAAAAGAAGAGTGGGTAAAATATATGAATGTAACGCCGGGAGCAGGTATCCGCCTGCAGCATCAGACGGACAACAGTTTGAATGGACGTCTTATGATTCCGGTTTATCATGCGAATGATAAAGGAATCAATTCTTATAGTTCCACTGTGATTTATAGCGATGATAACGGTGAAAGCTGGAAAATAGCACAGTGTGCATTAAGCCAGTTAGAGACGCAGCTTAATGAAGAAACGGATATATTTAGGGACAAAGCGCTTCGGGAAGCCCAGGTTGTAGAAATGAACGACGGAACGATCCAGTTATTCTGCAGTAATTACAGCGGTACCGTAAAAATTTGTACGGGAACTCCGATTACTGGTGAAGATGGAGTCAATTGGACGTCCATTCATGATACGCCGGTACCAGACGTTGGAAATCAGTTATCTGTCATACATGCGCCACGGGATATAGATGGAAAAGAAGCAATTATTGTTTCCAAACCAGCCGGCCCGGAGACAAGTAACGGTTATATCCGAATCGCTTATTATGAAAACGGCAGTTTTGACTGGAAGTATCTGCATAAGATAAAGTTTGGCGAATTTGGAAATTCGTGCCTGAGCGTCTTAAACGACGGCAGTATCGGGCTGTTGTACAAAGCAAATGAAAATATTGTATTTACAAGCATGAGTTTGGATTATCTGACAGCTCCAAGATATCAGGCATTTGCAGCTCCTGAAATTGAAATGATTAAGATGACAAAGCAAAATTCGAATTTGATATTTGCCGTAACGTTAGACAGCAGCCTGATGAAAAAAGGAAATCCGATATTAAAACTAAAACTCAATGATACGACAGAGGCACAGGCTGTATATCAGTCTGGAAATGCTTCCAAAAAGTATGTATTTACTTATGACGTGGGAACGCAGAATGTAACGGATGTGGAAGCAGTTGGCGTTGGGATTGCAGCAGGTGATACCGTAAGTTTTATTGAAGGCGTCACAGGCGCTCGTCCAGAAGATACCTCTTTTAAGTTTACGATATCCAGCGACTTATTTATAACGCAGATTCAAGAATTGCTGGATGAATATGAGGAAATCTATCATGGAACCGGAGCAGCCTATATTACGTCGACCTGGACACGTTTCCATGATGCATATGAAGCAGCGGCGCAGGCAATTGCAGATCAGGTCGAAGATATGGAAGAATTGGAAGGACTCTTAACAGAACTTAGTGAAGCCTGTGAAGGATTGACAGCAAAACCAATATTCCATGTACTTTTAAATAACAAAAAATTGAATGACGGCAGTGCAGGCAGTATCGTCGGACAGCTTTCCGTAGACCAGGCGGCGTCTGAGGGCACTTATTCTTATACTTTGGTTGATAATGGGGAGGAGCCAAACGACAATGCCAAGTTTAAAATCGAAGAAACGACATTAAAAGTGAAAACGGATTTGGAGCCGGGTGAAACATATCGTGTTTGTATCCAAGCGGAAAATGCGGACAATTCTGAGATTTGTTCCCTTAAAGATACGTTTGAGATTACGGTAAAAGATGTAATGAGTTTAAAGAAAGTCCGCGCAGAAGCAAAAAAAGCCTTTGCAGAGGATGGATCGGCGCTGGATGTGGACCTTTCCGGAGTATCATTTGGTAATGGGACATATGTTGATTTTGCAGATGAAAATGGAGACTGGTATAATGAGGGAAAATATCTTGGCGTGCTCAATTATTTAAGGGAACACAGCACGGGAGGTACAATTATATTCCGTTTCCGTACAGCGCAGCAAAGCGCATTGATTTTCGGAGCAGGCACAAATGAGCTTGTGGATAGTAAACCCGATAACAATTCTATGTGCTTTGGCATTAATACAGCAGAAGGCAAAACAAGAAAAGATTTCAGAGGAATTTTTAGAACAAGCAGGGCGGGTCTGACTGCTAACTATACAACTCCATCCGAGTGGACGTCTGAGCAGTGGCATACGGCGGCGATTAGTTTTGATACTACAAAAGCGGATTATCAAAATCAGATATTAATCAGTATAGACGGCAGTGATAATATATTTTCAAGTGCTCATTGGCAAGACGGCTGGCAGTCATGGTTTAACGTTAATCCTCAGAATGTTATCAATCATTTTGCAATTGGCGGAGGAATTTATGCGAGCCAGAACAATTTAGACGGCAGCAGAATGCCGGCGTTTGAAGGAAAAATTTCTTTTATCACTGTAACGGGGGAATCCTATACAGAAGAAGAATTAAAACTGATTAGCCAGACGCCTTCCGATGTAGATGTGATAGAGTTAATCCAGGAACTAGAGTCTAAGCTGGATGAATATAAAGCATTGCTAGAATCCGGCGGTTCGGATTACACAACAGAGACATGGGAAGCATTTCAAGGGGCGTATGAGGACGCTCAGGCAGCATTAGAAGCGGGAAACAAAGATGTCAATCAGCTGACGTCTCTTCTGGCAGAACTGAAAGAAGCAAGGGAAGGGCTGACGGAGAAGAACCCAGGGCCTGTTGTCGATCCAGAAGTAGAGGCCTTAAGGTCAGAGTTGGAAGGCAAGCTGAGAGAATACAAACCAATCTATGAAGGAGACGGCAGCGGGTATGATACAACGAACTGGCAGGCCTTCCGCCAGGCATACAAAGCGGTAAAAGATGCGTTAGATGGCGGCGAAACGGATAAGACGGTGTTAGAGCAGCTTCGCACAGCGTTTTATCAGGCATATGACGATTTGACAGACGATGAGAATCCGGTTGATCCGGAATTAGAAGCTTTGATAACAGTGTTAGAAGGCAAACTAAACACCTACAAACCAATCTACGAGGGAGACGGCGGCGAGTACGATACAGTGAAGTGGGAGGCCTTCCGCCAGGCATACAAAGCAGTCAAAGATGCACTGGATGGCGGAGAGTACGATAAGGAGACGTTAGGGCAGCTATTGGAAGCGCTGAACCAGGCATACAGTGACTTGACGGGAGAGGAACTTGTCGACCCTGACGTAGAAATCCTGATAACGGTATTAGAAGGAAAGCTCAACGAGTATAAGCCAATCTACGAAGGAGACGGCAGCGAGTACGATGCAGTGAAGTGGGAGACCTTCCGCCAGGCATACAAAGCAGTAAAAGATGCACTGGATAACGGTGAAATGGATAAGTCAGTATTAGAGCAGCTTCGCGATGCACTAAACCAGGCATACAGCGACTTGAAGCAACATACTCCGGTGGATCCTGAGGTAGAAGATGTCATAGCGCAAATCGAAGAGAAACTGGAAGAATATCAAGAAGTTTATGAGGGGTCGGCAGAAGGTTATAAGGCGGCCGCATGGATCCGTTTTGAAAATTCATATTATGCAGCAATGGAAGCGGTGAAAGAGGATGAGACGGATTTAGAAGTCCTCAAAGAACTGCTAAAGGAATTAAAAGACGCATATAAAGCGTTAAACGACAAAGATCCCGTAACGCCTGTGGACCCGGAAGTGGAAGCGCTGCAAGAGGATATGCAGAAGAAATTGGATGAATATAAAGAACTATTCCAGGGAACTGGAGAAAAGTATACCACAGATACCTGGAACCGGTTTCAAGCCGCATATCAAGCAGTCAAGGACGCGTTAGAGAAGAATGAACAAAAGAAAGATACGTTAAATGAACTTTTAAAAGAGTTAAATGAATCACAAGCAGCTTTGAAAGAAAAGCCGGCGCCAACAGTAGATGCAAAACTGGAAGCTGCAAAGAAGGCGTTGAATGGAGTGCTTACGAGCTATAAAAACATTTATACAAAGGATAAGGCCAACTATACGGACGCTTCATGGAAGAAATTTTCGGATGCATACCAAAAGGCACAAAACGCATTAAAGAGCACGACAGATGCGGCACAATTAACAACGCTGCAAAAACAGCTGGAATCGGCATATCGTGGACTTGTGAAAAAACAGGCGGCGAAAACGCCTTTAAAAGCCCCAGCCATTTCTTCGCTAAGTTTTGTTGCTGAAAAGAGCAGGCTGGGTGTGAAAGTTACAGTACAAAAGGTGGCAAATGCAGCTTCGTACACGGTATACCGGGTGATTGGAGGAGCAGTAATAGAAATCGGGAAAACAGACGCGGCAGGCGTGGCATATGACGAGAATCCTGTCAGCAAGAAACAGATGAACTATTATGCAGTCGCAAACCCATCTTCTTCAAAATATACAGCAAGCGCAAAAGGAGCGGCAAAGAGCATTACTCTGGCGGCATCCGTCAAGAAAGTAAAAGTAAAGAGCGCAAAGAAAAAAGCGGTTCTTTCCTGGAAAAAAGTGAAAAATGCAAAGCAGTACATCATTTACCGTTCTACTCAAAAAGACAGCGGTTATGTGAAAGTAAAGGCATTAAAGAAGAACAAACTGTCTTATACAGATAAAAAAGTAAAGAAAGGGAAAACCTATTATTACAGAATCGTAGTAAAAACAAAACAAGGATACACTGGATTTACAACTTCTAAAAAGTTAAAGATTAAGAAGTAGAAACTGCAGGAAAAAATCAAGTAAAGGGGCGTCCGCTGGTGGGGCGTCCCTTTTTGTGATATGAAAATGATTTAGAAAAAACTTGACAAATTAAAATGTCACAGTCTACAATTATTTTCAATACACAGAAAAATTAAGATAGGAAAGAGCAGAAAGGAAAACAGACACATGGCAAAAGAAAAGAAACTAGTAGAAGCCATTACCTCTATGGAGGAGGATTTTGCACAATGGTACACAGACGTAGTAAAAAAGGCGGGATTAATTGATTATTCCTCCGTAAAAGGCTGTATGATTTTAAAACCCGACGGATATGCAATCTGGGAGAATATCCAAAAAGAGCTGGACAGAAGGTTTAAAGAAACTGGCGTAGAAAATGTTTATCTGCCAATGTTTATCCCGGAAAGTCTTTTAAATAAAGAAAAAGATCATGTGGAAGGATTTGCACCGGAGGTAGCGTGGGTGACGCATGGAGGGTTAAATCCGCTTCAGGAAAGGCTTTGCGTCCGTCCGACTTCTGAAACGCTGTTTTGTGATTTTTATAAAAATGATATTCAGTCCTATCGGGATTTGCCAAAAAATTACAATCAATGGTGCTCTGTGGTAAGATGGGAAAAAGAAACGCGCCCATTTTTACGTTCAAGGGAATTTTTATGGCAGGAAGGGCATACGGCGCATGCTACTGCGAAAGAAGCAGAAGATCGGACGATACAAATGCTGAATGTTTACGCCGATTTTTGTGAAGAAATATTGGCAATGCCCGTTGTACGCGGCAAAAAAACAGAAAAAGAAAAGTTTGCCGGAGCTAACGCTACATATACGATTGAAGCGTTAATGCACGATGGGAAAGCGCTGCAGTCTGGCACCAGCCATAATTTTGGCGATGGATTTGCGAAAGCATTTGGAATTCAATATACAGATAAGGAAAATAAATTACAATACGTACACCAGACTTCCTGGGGGGTGACAACTCGGCTGATTGGGGCAATTATTATGGTTCACGGCGATGATTCCGGATTAGCCCTGCCGCCCCAAATAGCTCCGGTGCAAGTAATGGTGATACCAGTCCAGCAGCAGAAAGAAGGCGTGCTAAAAAAAGCCATGGAGTTAAAGGAGCGTCTTAAAAAAGAAGGCGTTCGTGTAAAACTGGACGATTCCGAAAAGAGCCCCGGATGGAAATTTTCAGAGCAGGAAATGCGCGGAATCCCAATTCGTATTGAAATTGGGCCAAAAGATATGCAGGCAGGTCAGTGCGTCTTAGTACGCCGGGATACAAGAGAAAAGACAATCGTATTGTTAGAACAGTTAGAGACAGCGGTAAAAGAGCTGTTGGAAAAGATTCAAAACGACATGTTTGAACGTGCAAAAACGCACAGAGACGCACATATTTATGATGCGCATAATTATGAAGAATTTACACAGATTATCTTAAATAAGCCAGGATTTGTCCGCGGTATGTGGTGTGGGGAACAGGAATGTGAAGACAAGGTAAAAGAAGATTTCGCGGCAACCGCCCGCTGTATGCCGTTTCAGGATCAGGAGAAGATTTCTTCTGTCTGCGTCTGCTGCGGAAAACCAGCCCAAAAATTAGTTTATTGGGGAAAAGCGTATTAGATTAGGATGGAGCGGATAACATGGAAATTGGATTGCCGGAGAAAGTAAGCAGTATTCTTAACACACTCCTGTCGGCAGGATTTGAGGCGTATGCAGTAGGCGGCTGCATACGTGACAGCCTGTTGGGCAAAGAGCCGAAAGACTGGGATATTACAACTTCTGCGAAACCAGATGAAGTAAAATCATTGTTTCAAAAGACAATTGATACTGGAATCGAACATGGAACAGTCACTGTTGTTATTGGGCGGGAGGGGTTTGAAGTCACGACATACCGGATTGACGGCAAATACGAAGATTCCCGCCATCCAAAAGAAGTGACGTTTACGCCGAATCTTTTGGAGGATTTAAAACGACGGGATTTTACGATAAATGCAATGGCATACAACCAGATAGACGGACTGGTAGATGCTTTTGACGGAATCAGAGACTTAAAACGTGGAATTGTTCGATGCGTAGGGGAAGCGCGCCAGAGATTCAAAGAAGATGCACTTCGTATGATGCGTGCGGTACGGTTTGCAGCGCAGCTTGGTTTTTCCATAGAAGAGGATACGTATGCGGCAATTTGTGAGATGTCGCCTGATTTAAAACGTATCAGTGCAGAGAGGATTTGCACAGAACTGGTGAGCCTTTTGGTCTCCGGTCATCCGGAAGAAATGCGCACATTGTATCAGACGGGGATTACAAATGTAATTCTTCCGGAGTTTAACGCTATGATGCTGACAGAACAGAATAACCCGCATCATATCTATTCTGTCGGGGAGCATACGCTTAACGCGTTATGTTATGTGGAATCAGATAAAGTTCTGCGTCTTTCTGTTTTGCTGCATGATATAGCAAAGCCTGTCTGCCAGACAACAGACGACGACGGCGTCCATCATTTCCATGGCCATCCAGGATATGGCAGCAAGATGGCAAAAAAGATTCTGCGCCGATTGAAATTTGATAACGATACAATAGAAAAAGTCTGTCGTCTGATAGCGGGCCATGACGATAATCCTCCTTTAACGCATCAAGGCGTCCGCAGGGCGGTTGTGCGTATTGGAATTGACGCATATCCGGCGATTTTCGCTTTGAAACGGGCAGATATATTGGCGCAAAGCGAGTATGGGCGTTTGCAGAAGTTAGAATATTTAAAGCAGTATGAAGCATATTACCATGAAATTGTAGAAGCCGGGCAATGTTTGACGTTAAAACAACTTGCAGTAAACGGGGGAGATTTGATTGCTGTTGGCATACAGCCGGGGCCAAAGCTTGGACAAATGTTAAAAGAATTACTGGAAATTGTTTTGGAAGATCCTTCCAGGAATACAAAAGAATATCTTTTGGCGCAAATCAATAGAGCATAAAATGAAAACTCTTTTCATATGTTTAAAAGACACGGAGTTACGGAAACAGTAGATGAAGTGGAAAAGAATCATATGGAGGGGTTTTGGTGTATAATCGGGAAGAAGAAATTCTAGAACAATATGAAGTGGAAATTAGAAGCACAGCAAAAGGACGCGGAGCCCTGAACTGTGATACAGACAAAGGTACCATGCTTTTACGTCAATTTCGGGGCTCGAAGGAGCGCGCAGTATTTTTATATGACATTTTAAATTTTTTATATGAACAGGGATTTACATCTGAGACGATTTTTCCGGCAAAAGATGGAGAAGTTCTTGCAAAAGATGAGATAGGGGACAGTTTCTATCTGTTGAAAAACTGGTATTTGGGCAGGGAATGCGACGTAAAAAGCAGAGATGATATTTTATCGGCAGTTTCGCTTTTGGCAAAGCTGCACAGTCTGACAAAATGTTATCAGAAAGAAATTCCTGAGTTTTTAAAAGCAGATTCGAATAGCCTTTTAAATGAATATGAGCGTCACAACAGAGAACTGAATAAAGTAAAAAATTATATCCGCAATAAGAACAAAAAAAATCAGTTTGAACTGCTCTTTATGAAAGTATACGTAAACTACCAGGCGCAGGCAAAAGCAGTGACAGAGCAGCTAAAGGCCCAGTTGGAAAGACTTGGGGAACCCCAAAAACAGCAGATGTGGGGATTAAGCCATGGAGACTATAACCAGCATAATGTGCTGTATTCTCAGGGAGAATGGGCGCTGCTTAACTTTGAGAAAATGTCGTATGATATTTTGGTACAGGATCTTGCCAATTTTATGCGTAAAATTTTGGAAAAATATAATTGGAATACGGGGCTTGGCATAGAGATGATTACTACATATGACAGTATACGGAAATTACTGCCGGAAGAATTAGAACAGCTTTATCTGCGTCTTGCGTATCCCAAGAAATACTGGAAAATTGCAAACCATTACTGCAGTTCCAGAAAATCATGGATTTCTGGACGGGATATTGAAAAATTAGAAAAAGTAATCGAACAGGAACCGCAGAGAGAACAATTTTTAAAACTACTGTATCATTTCACAAATTGAAAAAGGTATGTTATAATGCTTTAGACAGATTGAAATGGAGTGATGGAGAAAAATATGAGAATACGAAAGAATAGTATTTTAATTGTGATTGCGGTCATTGCCGTTTTGTCATTGGGCGCCTGCGGAAAATCGTCTGACAGAGATATTATCATGCGCCGGAGAGGAACCGGAAAAGAGAACCAGACAGAAAAGCTCAAAGAAGAAGCTGATACACAGGCAAAAGAGATGGTATCTGAATCCGAATTATATATTTTAAGGAATATTGACGTCGAACAGAAAACGGCGGATTTTGAAAAGGCGAGGAATGGAAGGCTGTCCCAGTACGTCTATGATACCGGCACGCAGTTTTTGGATAAATATGGCGATACAAAGTCGATTAGTTCTTTTACTGCGGGAGAGGTTGTGGAACTTCAAATATCAGATAAGGAACAAAAATTGACAAAGGTACAATTATCGTCTGATGTTTGGGTACAGGAAAATATTGTAAATTATTCTATTGATACAGACAGGCATGCGCTCACAATTGGACAGACCATATATTCGTATGATCCGGATATGAAATTGTTTTCAGGCGATACAACGGTTGACTTTACAGATTTAGGAGAAGAAGACGTGCTGCGTGCAATTGGAAAAGAAAAGCAGATTCTTTCTGTGGCAGTTACGAAAGGACACGGCTATCTGACGTTGGCAAATACAAAATTGTTTGAAGGAAGTTTTATCTGTGTCGGCGAAAAAATCTTTGAAGAAGTCAGCAAAGGAATTAAAATCGAAGTGCCGGAAGGAACGCATCTTGTTACAGTCGCCAACAACGGATACGGCGGCAGCAAAGAAGTTGTGATTGAAAGGGATAAAACGACTAGTTTAAACTTAGATGAACTAAAGGGAGAAGGCCCTCAGATTTGTAAAATTACGTTTCAGGTAGGAGTAGAAGGCGCCGTTCTTTTGATTGACGGCAAACATGCAGATTATTCCGCCCCAGTGGAATTGACGTATGGGGTGCATACAATTTCCGTAGCCGCAGAAGGATATGATACGATTTCAAAGAAATTGGTGGTAAATTCAAAAGAAGCTGAAATTGAAATTGCACTGACTGCATCTTCGGCAGGTTCATCTGAAACGCAGCCGGACAGCAATCAAAATACAAACAACAATAACACAAATAACAACAGCAATAACAACAACAATAACAACAGCAGTAACAGCAGCAACAACAACAACAATAACAATAGTAATAACAATAATAATTCAAATAATAATAATTCGTCACAGGACTATTTGACGACATTATATGATTTGTTAAAGTCAATGAATAAGACGAATAACAACAGCAATACTAACAATACGGACAACAATAATAACTCATCATCGGGAAACAATTACGATGATTTGAGAGATCAATAAAACAGGAGGAGGAAAAGAATGAGTTACAAAGAAATGTATAAGGAGTGGTTAAATAATCCTTACTTTGATGGAGACATTAAGGCTGAATTAAAAGGGATTGAAGGGGACGAAAAAGAGATAGAGGACCGGTTTTATACGGAGTTGGAGTTTGGAACGGCTGGTCTGCGCGGAGTGATTGGCGCTGGGACAAACCGTATGAATATTTATACAGTCAGAAAAGCGACGCAGGGACTTGCAAATTACATCAAAAAAGTCAATGCGAAAGAAAGAGGCGTTGCAATTGCATATGATTCCAGAAGAATGTCTCCTGAATTTGCAGATGAAGCCGCGCTGTGTCTTGCAGCAAATGGAATTAAGGCATATGTGTTTGAGTCGTTAAGGCCGACGCCGGAATTATCCTATGCAGTAAGGAAATTAAACTGCACTGCCGGCATTAACATTACAGCAAGCCATAACCCGGCGGAATATAACGGCTATAAGGTATATTGGGAAGACGGCGCGCAGATTACCCCGCCTCACGATAAAGGAATTATGGACGAAGTGAAGGCTGTAACCGATTACGCCGATGTGCTTACGATGGACAAAGCAAAAGCGAAAGAAAGCGGCCTTTATGAGACAATCGGGGAAGAGATTGACCGTTCTTACATGGAAGAAATTAAAAAACTTGTGATTCATCAGGATGCAATTGATGCAGTAAAAGATACCTTAAAAATTGTTTATACGCCTTTGCATGGAACTGGAAACATCCCGGTACGTACGATTTTAAAAGAATT
>OFFJ01002165.1_pt1 | contig 12935 bp, 10 predicted proteins | sample 1521261 | NCBI WGS metagenome assembly OFFJ01 (sample SAMEA3504122, study PRJEB24116) | mouse gut metagenome | biome: mouse gut; feature: mouse-associated habitat; material: faeces | place: Denmark | collected 2011 | reverse complement strand
CAGGGCGCACCCGCCCCTAGTATTACAGGTGGGTGTCGCAAGTAACAAAAACCATTGATTTTCAAGCATTTAGAGACTGCGACATGATTTTGTCGCAATGTCGCAATAAAAAACGCAAGAAAGGGGGAATCCAAAAATGAATGACAATCCAAACAAAACCAATACAGAACCAACAGCAAAAGAAACAAATCTTCCAAAGAAAAATTCGCAGTCACGCAAATACCAGCTTACAATAAACAATCCTTTAGAAGCAGAAATAGACAGCCCTGACAATTCGGGCGAAAAAATAAAATGCCCTTTTACACATGACGAGATAAAAAAACGCATAAAAAAACTGACTTCCATTGTCTATTGGTGTATGTCTGATGAAATAGGCTTAGAAGAAGGCACGCCGCACACGCATATTTATTTTGTGTCGCGTTCCGCAATCCGTTTTTCCACTGTCAAAAACCAGTTTCCAACGGCACACATAGAATCCGCTTACGGAGACAGCAAAATATGCCGCGATTATGTAAAGAAATCGGGAAAATGGGCAAATTCAAAAAAACACGGCACGTCCATTGACGGAACTTTTGAAGAATACGGTGAAATTCCTGCAAACGAAAAAATAGGAACGCGCGGCGAACTGCAATACATATACGACATGATGGAAAGCGGTCTTACAACAGCAGAAATCATAAAAATATTTCCAGAATCCATTCGATTCCTTGACAAAATAGAACACGCAAAACAGATTTTAGTCGAAAACGAATACAAAGAAACGTTTCGGAATCTGTCTGTAACCTATATATACGGAAAAACCGAAACCGGAAAGACGCGCTCTGTTATGGAGCAGTACGGTTACGGCAGTGTTTTCAGGGTGACGGATTATGAACACCCATTTGACGGATACCGTTCCACAGAGCACAGCGTTTTAGTGTTTGAAGAGTTCCGAAGTTCCCTGCGGATACAGGACATGCTCAACTATCTTGACGGCTATCCCTGCGAACTGAAAGCAAGATACCGAAATAAAATGGCGACTTACCTTTATTGTTATATTATCAGCAATGTCCCTCTTTCCGAACAGTATCCGTCCATACAAAAAGAATCTCCCGATACATGGGAAGCATTTCTGCGGAGAATACAAAAAATCATACATTACAAAAGCAAAGATGAAATCATCACATATGATTCCGTGGAAGAATATTTCCGCAGAGAAGAATCGTTTTATGCCATTGACACGACAGAAACACCGTTTTACAATCCGTCTGAATAAAAATCCAAACATAGAAACATGAAAAACTGTAAAATGAAAGAAAATCAATTGATAAATAACCTTTCCTATGATAATTTAGATTTAGAGGGTGTCCGAAAACTATATATGCAACTGGAAAAAGAAGAAATCATAAAACAATACACACTCCCTAAAAAAGCAGGAAAGGACGGTTATTACAGAGTAAATATTTCAGCCCCGACAAAGAAAAACGGCAGAACCACCATTTCCGCAAAATCAATCGAGGATTTAAAAGACAAAATTTATCAGTTTGAAAAAGGAATCATAGGAACTGCCAGAAAAACTTTTTGCGATGTGTTTGAAATCGTACAGAAAGAAAAAACCAAATACATCAAAGACAAAGAAAAACTGATGAGCGTCCAAAATACCATTGGCAGGAACTATTCAGAATACAGACGCTTTTTCTCCGATACGGAATTTGAAAGAAAATACATAGACGACATTACGAAAAAAGACATAGAAAACGTCGTCTATATGAATCTTTCCCGATACGACTTAAGGAAAAAAGGGCTTGCGTCCATGAAAAGCATACTGCGTTCCGTATTCGCGCTGGCGTTTGAGGAATACTGGGTTACAGACAACGTCTATCTCCGTGTCAGTTTCCAGAAATACGACGGAATGCTGATAAAGGAAATCCCGATTGAAAACCGCTGTCATTCTGACAATGACCTGAAACGAATCATAGAATACCTGCACGCTTATCAGGAGAAAAAACCAAAATATCTCCCTGCATACGCGCTCGAAATGCAAATCATCATGGGACTGCGCCGCGGAGAAATACCGCCCCTGTGCTGGTCAGATATAAAAAATTCCTACATCTGCATTTCCAAAGAACAGATTACCGTAAAAAAGCATGGTGAAAATAAAAAAGAACGCTTCGTTGTGGTACACCACACGAAAACATACAAAGACAGGCGATTCCCCATTACGGACGACTTAGACGATTTTTTAACAAGGCTCAAAAACGCCCATGCAAAATACTATTCGGGCAGCCAGTATCTGTTCCCAGCCGACAATGAAAACGGAATCATCACGAATAATACGGTTTACAACTTTTACCGCCGTATGTGCAAAAATCTGGGTATAGAAATAAGCAGAGAACTTATCAAGGGAACGCATTCATTCCGGCGCAACGCGATTACTGATGTCGTCAACGCCACCGGAGGAAATATCATCATGGCTTCACAGCTCTTCGGCAACTCGCCGGAAGTGGCAAAAAGAAATTACTATACAGGCGCAGACTTAAAAGACGCTATGCAGGTCTTAAACCAGAGGAAATTTTCGTTCTAAAATTTAATCAAAATTTAATCAGAATCACCCAATTCAGAGAAAAAAAGAAATCCGCAAACCCTCTAAAATCAAGGGGTTGCGGTTCTCAACCTAAGAGCGATAGACGGGGCTCGAACCCGCGGTCTCGACCTTGGCAAGGTCGCGCGTTACCAACTACGCCACTATCGCATTTATGAAATTCTGTGCTCATTTGCTGTATCTCTCAAGCACATTACCTATAATACAGGATAAATTGTTTCTTGTCAACATATTTTTTAAAAAATTTGAAAAATTTTACAAATCCCGATGAAATCGATCCAACAGGCGGATCTTCCATTCTCAAAAACTGCTGCCGGATCGCTCCGGCAGCCTTGTGTTCTCTCGTTTACTGTTACTGTACGCTTTCTGTAAATCTCATAAAAGCGTCTCTTCCTTCCGGTGTACATTTATACACTCCGGCATCTTCCAAAACTTCGGAAAATACGAGTCCGATTTCTTTTTGAACGATACTCTCAATGTTTTCTTTTGTCACGTCTGCATATTTTGGCAGAAATTCAGCCACCCAGTCGGCATGCTTCGCCAAAGCTTCGTCTGCCCGAAGGTCCGCACCTGATAGAATCGCTTCCTTAAGCGCTGCCATCTCATCTTTTAATCTTGCCGGCAGAACCGCCAGTCCCATGACCTCAATTAATCCGATATTTTCTTTCTTGATATGGTGAAGTTTTGCATGAGGATGGTAAACGCCGAGCGGATGCTCGTCTGTCGTAATATTATTGCGCAGTACAAGATCCAGTTCAAACATACCGCCCCGTTTTCTCGCAATCGGCGTAATGGTATTGTGCGGCTCTCCTTTGGTCTCTGCAAATATGTAAGCCGCTTCGTCCGTATATCCTCTCCAGGCCAGTAAAATCCGATCTGCCAGTTCGATCAGGCGCTCTTTCTTTTCACAGTCCAGACGGATGACAGACATCGGCCATTTTACGATCCCGGCCTTTACATCATCAAATCCCGCAAACGAAATTTCCTTTTCCACCGGAGCTTTCGCCATGGCAAACTCATAGCAGCCTCCCTGGAAATGATCGTGGCTTAAAATGGAACCGCCTACAATCGGCAGATCCGCATTGGAGCCGACGAAGTAATGCGGAAACTGCGCCACAAAATCCAAAAGCTTCCCAAATGTCGCCCGCTCGATCTTCATCGGCGTATGTTCGGAATTAAATACGATGCAGTGTTCATTATAATATACATAGGGAGAATACTGGAAAAACCAGCCGCTGTTATTGATCGTGACCGGTATGATCCTGTGGTTTTGTCTTGCCGGATGATTGATCCTGCCGGCATAGCCCTCATTCTCCTTACAGAGCAGACATTTCGGATAACCGCTCTGTTTGGCAAGCTTTGCGGCGGCAATGGCTTTCGGGTCTTTCTCCGGTTTAGATAAATTGATTGTAATATCCAGCGTTCCATATTCCGTATCCGCCGTCCATTTCAAATCTTTTTTGATGCGGTATCTGCGGATATAATCCGTATCCCGGCTTAACGTATAGAAATAATCGGTTGCTTCCTTGGGATCTTTTGCATAGAGTTCCCGAAACTTCCGGATCACTTCGCCCGGTCTCGGCACAAGAAGGCTCATGATCTTCGTGTCAAACAAATCGCGGTACACAACGCCGTTTTCTTCCGTAATTCCATTCTCATACGCATAATCCAGCAAATCTTTTAAAATGTCCTCTAAAGCTTCTTCTGCTTCTTCTCTTGTCATGCTGCCTTTTTTTGCATGCGCGGCCAAAACCGCATCTTCCATTTCATCCAGACGGAACAGCTCAAGCAGCCGGTTGACCGTAAACTGCTCATCTGCCTTCTCGATCAGTCCGGTTGCCAGCGCATAATCCGTCAAATCCAAAATTCTCTCTAAAATCATATGCTACCCCTCTCCTTCTTCTCCTTTTCCAACAAAATTACGATACAAACAGTATACTGTTTCCTACCGAAAAATACAATCCGTTTTCTGTGTGTTACCCTTCGCTTAACCACCGGATTTCTTCTGCGGTCAGTTTCACGTCCAGCGCCTTCAGATTAGAAATCATCCGCTTCGACGTCGATGCAGAACAAACCGCCATCGGCAGTAAGGGCTGGTTTAACACCCAGGCAAGCGCAAGCTGCGGAATCGTAACGCGCTTTTCTCTTGCAAGCGATTCCGCCCGTTTCAGACGCATAAAATTCGCATCGCTGCAATAGCCTTTTACCGCATAATCATCCAAAACCTTGCACGCTCTGCCTGCCTCGTCTGCACGGAACTTTCCGGACAGAAAACCATGCGCTAAACTTGCATATGCAAATACCTCAATGCCTTCCTCCTGGTACCAGGCCCGGTCTCTGCGGTGTGCTTCTCCGGAAAGATCCACACAGCCGCCTCCCCATGGATCGTCGTCCTGCGCTGCAAGGCTGTATGCAGGGCTGGATACCTGAAATCCAAACATATCATGGGCATAGGCATATTCGTTTGCTTTGTCAATCCGGTCACAGCTCCAGTTGGAACCGCCGAAAATCCCGATCTTTCCTTCCTCCCGCAGCTCGTTTAACGTCTCTACCAAAGGTCCTACGGGAACCTTCGGGTCATCCCGATGGAGAAGATAAATATCAATATAATCCGTCTGAAGCATCCGAAGGGATTCCTCCAGATCCTCCCGAATCGCATGCGGCGTAACGCGGGATTCTTTGAAATCTTCGGAAGGATGCGCCCCTTTGGTCAAAAGTACAATGCGGTCCCGGTTTCCCCGTGCAGCCATCCACTCACCCATCTGCCGTTCCGCAAAACCATAATTTCTTGCCAGGTCAAAGGTATTGACCCCTGCTGCAAACACTTCGTCCAAAAGCTTATGCACATGTTCCCCGCGCATCATTGCTGAGATTGCGGTTCCGAAAACGATTCGAGAAACCGGCTTTTTGATATCGGCTATATTTTTATATTCCATAAAAGCCTCCTGTACTCCGCTGCTCCCCCTGCTAACCTGCCCACTCACAGATGTTCGCATCCCCCGGATAAAAACATACTATTCTTCCAGTAATTTTTCCAGGCTGACCAGTTTTACGCAGACAACAAAAATATTTGCCGCCGTTTCCAGATCCTCTATGCTCGGATAGGTCGGAGCAATGCGGATCACCGAATCTTTCGGATCGTTTCCGTACGGGAACGGCGCGCCTGCCGGCGTCATAACGACGCCCGCTTTTTTTGCACGGGAAACAATTTCTTTTGCACAGCCATCCAGAGCCTGATAGCAGATAAAATAACCGCCTTTCGGGCAATACCAGTTTCCCGCCCCGATATCTTCCAATTCTCTTTTTAAAATATCCAGAACCATCTCAAATTTCGGCCGGAGTATGTCGGCATGCTTTCTCATATGTTCCGTAATGCCGTGAATATCCTTAAAGAAACGGACATGACGGAGCTGATTTACTTTATCATAGCCGATTGTCTGTACCATCATCTGCTTTTTAATATCCTCAAGGTTATTGGCGGAAGTTGCCAGTGCTGCTACACCGGAACCCGGAAAACTGATTTTGGAAGTAGAACAGAATTTATACACCATATCCGGATTGCCCGCGCGCTTACATTCCGCAAAAATCTCCACCAAATTGTCCTGATCGATATCATATAAATGATGCACACCGTAAGCATTATCCCAGTAAATACGAAAATCTTTTGCCGCAGGTTTTAATCTTGCAAACCGGCGGACCGTTTCGTCTGAATACGTGATTCCCTGCGGATTGGAATATTTCGGCACACACCAGATTCCCTTCACCGCATCGTCATTTGCCACAAGTTCTTCTACCATATCCATATCCGGACCGGTGGAAAGCATCGGCACCTGGATCATTTCAATCCCGAAATGTTCCGTAATGGCAAAATGCCTGTCATAGCCGGGCACGGGACAGAGGAATTTTACCTTATCCAGCTTACACCACGGAGTGCTGCCCATCACGCCGTGCGTCATAGAGCGGGAAATCGTATCGTACATAATATTTAAACTGGAGTTTCCGTAAATGATAATGTTATCCGGATGACACTCGATCATATCGCCCAGCAGGACTTTCGCTTCATGGATGCCGTCTACTACACCGTAATTCCTGCAGTCCGTCCCGTCTTCACAGGCAAGATCCACGCCGCTGTGCAGTACGTCCATCATTCCCATCGAAAGATTTAACTGCTCCGCAGACGGCTTACCTCTGGACATATCCAGCTGAAGTCCGCGCATCTGATACTTTCTATACTCCTTCTCCAACTGCTTTTTTTCTGCAAGCAGTTCTTCCTTTGTCATTTCCAAAAAAGATTTCATGTCTTTTCCTCCTGTTCTCGTTCCTTTGTGTTCCTGATATGATTTAAATAAGCCGAAACCTTTCGTTCATAACCGTTTTCGGTCGGCTCATAAAACCGCATGTCTAAAAGCCCGTCGGGCAGATACTGCTGTTTCACGTAATGCAACGGGTAATCGTGCGCATATTTGTAGCCGATCCCCCTTCCAAGCTTACCTGCAGACCGGTAACTGGAATCCTGAAGGTGTACGGGCACTGCCGCCGCCGCTGTCTGCGGCATCGAATCGAGCGCCTGATTGACCGCCAGATAAGACGCGTTGCTCTTTGGAGCCGTCGCCACATAAACGGCCGCCTCCGAAAGAACAATCCGTGCTTCCGGCATTCCAAGCCGCTCTGCTGCCAGCGCTGCAGAAACCGCCACCGTCAGCGCATTGGGATCCGCCATGCCTACATCTTCCGACGCGCAGATCATGATCCTTCTGGCAATAAATTTAATATCTTCTCCCGCATAAAGCATCCTTGCCAGATAATACACCGCCGCATCCGGATCGGAACCGCGCATGCTTTTGATAAAAGCAGATATCGTATCGTAATGGTTGTCTCCGCTTTTATCATACCTCACCGCCCGTTTTTGAATGCATTCTTCCGCCGTCGGAAGCGTAATATAGATGTTTCCGTCGCCGCTGCGTTCTGTCGTCAAAATACCAAGCTCCAGTGCATTTAACGCCGCCCTTGCGTCTCCGTTGCAGACTTCTGCCAAAAACTCCAGCGCATCCTCTTTTAAGACAGCCCCAAACGATCCCATGCCTTTTGTTTCGTCCGACACCGCACGCTGAAGCAGGATCTTGATATCTTCCCGGGAAAGCGGCTTTAATTCAAAAACAATGGAACGTGAGATCAGCGCGGGATTGACTTCAAAATAAGGGTTTTCCGTTGTAGCGCCTACCAAAACCACCGTCCCGTCTTCTACAAACGGAAGAAGATAATCCTGCTGTCCCTTATTAAACCGATGAATCTCATCGATAAAGAGAATCGTCTTCCTGCCGTACATTCCCCGCGTATCCTTCGCTTTGCCGACTACCGCTTCCATATCTTTTTTTCCGGCGGCAGTTGCGTTGATCTGGGTAAAATCGGCGCTTGTCGTAGCCGCAATCACCTTTGCCAATGTCGTCTTTCCCGTCCCAGGCGGACCGTAAAATAAAACCGATGAAAGTTTATCTGCTTTGATCGCACGGTACAAAAGCTTGTCTTTCCCGATGATATGCTGCTGTCCTACCACTTCCTCTAACGAATCCGGGCGCAGCCGGGACGCCAGAGGAGATTCTTTTTCTTTATTCTGTTCGCTCATATATTCAAATAAATCCATCTGTCTGCATCTCCTGCATTTTAAGATACATGAGTTTCCGCCATTTTACAAGAATAAAATCACGTTACGGACACTTTTTTTGCCCGCAGCCTCTGCCGCAGACGCCGCAGTATCTTGATTGCAGCGTAAGGAAACCCTTGAACTGTAACCAGTATAACATACCATACGTCCGCATTCCTGAATATCTTTTTAACTTTTTATGAATTTACCCCACAGTTTCTTACATTTTTTTCTCCCGCCCTGCACAATAGAACCGCATCGTCCCGGGTAACGGCAGTGCGCCGTACATATATGCCAAACACCTGCACGAAGCTTATGCATCCGGCAGGTGTCTGTAGTCATGATACGGCGCAGATATCATCCGTGCCGTTTTGCTATGTAGTCTTTTAATTCATGGATCAATTCGTCCGGATTCTCTGCATTTTCCACTAGCAATTCAAAAAGCAGTTCTTTCGAAACAAACTGATGAAACGGATATATTGCCGTTTTCACATAGGTTAACGCATATTCATCCGGCGATATGGCCGGCGCAAAGCTTCTGGATAACACCGTACCGCTTTGCACGATTTTCGCTACTTTTACTAATTTTTTCTTTAAGAGTTTTCTCAGTACCGACTGAACGGTATTCAAACTGATTTCCGGCTTAATTCCGGGAATCTCCGATGCGATCAACGAATCTTCAGATTCCCACAGCACGTTCATAATATCCAGTTCCCGTTTGCTCATGATAAATGATTCTTTGTTCCCCATGTTCTCCTCCCATACCAAATTTGCTGCGATCTCATAAGTATCGCCGCGCCGTCACGCGTATCTTTTAGTGAATGTTTAATTTGATAATCAATAGTATGATATAAAAATTTTCTCATATTGTCAATGCTTTATAGTTTCAGCCACACAATATTGTTATACTTCCGCTTTATTCATGTCACGAATAAAAATATTCATAACGCGTATAACAGTGAGTTTTGCAATTTATTTGATCATGAGTTTCGTCACTATTCGACAAAATCATCACATTCTGCATGGGAACATTTGGAATGAAAAAAACTGCGGTGCCGGGCATTCCGATATCCGGCAAGTTGATTTTTCTTTCTTATTATGCTATACTGAACTTCAGTAAATCCAACACACACGCAGGATCGTTTACCCAGTACACCGGCAGACGGTCTATTATTTTACAAAAAATAATACCCGCAAAAGAAAGGAATATTCCATGAAAAGAACCACTTGCAAACGACAGCCGCTCTTCATACTGCTGGCAGCTCTTTTTCTCTGTCTCTGCGGCTGCGGAAACCCCGGCGAAACCAAGCAGCAGACCAAAGCGTTTCCCGCAGATACAGAACAGGCAGCCACACAGGCCGAACCGAAAGATACCGAACCTGAAACCGACGATTTCGGAAATGACCTGCCGGAAGAAACGCTCTCGCCGGAAACGGAACAAACAAACGATTCCGAAACGGAGGGTTTTGTATTAGAAACCGCAGAACATCCACAGGATATTCCCGTCACCGAAATTGTCACTACCGATTCGGTCAACCTGCGCATCGGTCCTGACACAAAAGCCGACGTATTTCAGACCGTAAGGCCAAGAACCGTATTACAGAAGGTTTCTGAATCCGACGGCTGGACAAAAATTCTGATCGAAAACGCTTATTATTACGTAAAAAGCGAATATGTCAAAGACAAGCCGGCTCCCGGTGAACGTACGGGCTTCCTTATTGCCATCGACGCCGGACATCAATCGAAGGGAAATAGCGAAACGGAACCGGTAGGTCCCGGCGCTTCGGAACAGAAAGCAAAGGTCGCCTCCGGCACAAGAGGCGTCTCTTCCGGTCTTGCAGAATATGAGCTGACGCTTATGGTTTCCATGAAAGTAAGAGATGAACTGCAGGCAAGAGGCTATGAGGTCTTAATGATCCGCGAAAGCAGCGACGTGAATATCAGCAATGCCGAACGCGCCCAGATTGCCAATCAGGCAGGCGCAGACGCTTTTATCCGCATACACGCCAACGGCTCGGAAAACAGCGCCGCCAACGGCGCCATGACGATCTGCCAAAGCCCCTCCAATCCGTATAACGCATCGCTTTATCCGCAGAGCAAAAGCCTCTCCGTAAATGTCTTAGACGCGCTCTGCGCCGCTGCGGGATGCGCCAGACAATCGGTCTGGGAAACCGATACCATGACAGGCATCAACTGGTGCCAGACGCCTGTGACCATTGTAGAAATGGGATATATGACAAATCCTGCGGAAGACGCCGCCATGGCAGACGCCGATTACCAGTATAAAATTGCCTCAGGTATTGCCGACGGCATCGACGCCTATTTCGGCATACAATAATACAAAAACATCCGGCGCAAAGAGATGAGGACTTGCCTGCTCTTTGGCCGGACGTTTTGTTTGTTACACAGATGTTACCCCTGCATGTTTCGCATAAACCATAACCGAACACCGGTAACTGATGAAAAACACAAAAAACATAACCCCTAAACTGCCCAGATAGATCGGCATCAGGCTGCTGTGCATCATCTGTTCCAGTGCATGAACCGAAAAATACGCCGAAACTGCCGTCACGAGAAACGGCATGGCATATGCCGTCAAAAGTTCACGGGCAAGGGATTTTTTCAGTGTTCGTTCTGCAATCCCAAGCTTTTTTAACACCTGATAACGCTCTTTTTCTTCAAATGCATCATTGTAAAGCTTCATAAACAAGATGCTGCCGCCGGCAAGTACAAAAACCAGAAACATAAATATACAAACCGTATACAAAACTTTGATCCACTCGATATCGCTGCTGTTTGGATCAATCGTAACTTTTGCCGTATAGTTTTGGTCCGTATTGCTGACTATCGTATCCAGGTCATCCGAAGACTCACGAAAACGAAATATATCTTCTATTCTGTAATTATACGTGTATAATTCTTCTCCCAGAGGCAGCAGGCGCTCGTATTCTGCGTCGCTTAAAATATAAAAACTCATCTGTTCCTGAAGATATCCCAGATACGGAACATTTGTCTCGTCCGTCTGCCGGTACGATTTCCCGTTTATCGTTACCATTTCACCGGAACGGTCTGTCATCAGCGACAGCAGGTACAAATGCGAAGCCTCCAGGATTTCATCATCCTCAAGCGGTTCATACTCAAATTCCAGTCCGGTATTCTCCGCAAGCCTTTTCACCTGCGAAAACGAAAGAAATGCGTAATTGTCATGAAAGAGCCTGGTCTTCACCAGATCAGAATCCATTTGCAGTATGGAAATTTCCGAATCATATGCAATAGAATTCTCTTTTTCGATCAAAGACCGCGCCGTCTCATACAGGTTGTTCTGATTGCTCAGCAGCTGGAATGTATACGTATTTCGAAAATGTACCATCGCATCGTATCTGAATTTCATCGCTGCCCCCGTTGCCAGCGCCGTCACGGAGCAAAGCATCATGACACATGTGATCGCATAGGTGCGGTAATTTTTCTTCATACGAAAGATCACGTGATTGATCCAGAGACTGCGCTCTTTTTGATACAAAAAAAGTTTCTTTTCCGCCATGCTCTGAAAGATCAAAGGCAGAAAACCTCCGAACAAAAAATAGATGCCGACGACCACGAGAACAACTGCCGCAAATACATTTCCCATCACTTCCTGTCCGCCTTCTTTGACGGCAAGATAATATCCTGCTGTAAGAATCACAATCCCAAGCGCCGCCTTGATCCAAAGCAGTCTCTTGTTCTGCCGCACATATTCATTTTGTCTTGCCGCAGACACCAGATCCATCACGCTGCTCCTTACGATGTTTCGATAGCCTTTGATCACAAAAATGATATACATCGCCAGATAAATACCCGCTGTGATAAACAGCGGCTGATAGGAAAAATCAAACGAAATCTCTACGGCAATATCGGAAACGGCAAGAAGAATCATCTGAAACAGCTGCGTAAACAACACGCCGCATACCGTTCCAATCAACAGGGCAGACAAACCGATCATCGTTGTCTCCAGCATATAGAGCATTCCGATTTTCTGATGACTAAGGCCCATAAAAATATAGATGCCGATTTCTCTTTTCCGTTTCGTCAAAAATACATTTGTCGCATACCAGAGAAAGAAAAACATAAAACAACACAGAACAAACGAAATCACCCGGATCAGTGTATCGATATACTCTTTGCTTTGTCCTCCCAGCCCGTCAAACACATCAGAGTAAATAATATTCTGAAAATTCAAAAGAACCAATATGGAAAACGAAAGGGACAGTACAACGGACAGGTAATTTTTAAAACTGCTCCGCACATTCTGCATCGCCAGTCTCATCATGCTCATGAGAAATCACCTCCCATGGAGGACTGCATATCAATAATCCTGTCGTAAAATTCCTTCCGGTCGGCTCCTTTGCTGATCCTGCACTGAATCTGCCCGTCACTTAATATATAGACGTCCTTTGCATACGACGCGCTGAACGCATCGTGCGTTACCATAAGAATCGTCGCCCTTCCGCTGTCATTGACCTTTTTTAACGATTCCAGCAGCTCTTTACCGGAACGGGAATCCAACGCTCCGGTCGGTTCGTCCGCAAAAATAATTTCCGGATCCATAATAAGGGCCCGTGCAATTGCCACTCGCTGCTGCTGCCCTCCTGAGAGTTCACGGGGCGTAAATCTGCGTTTCTCTTCAAGTCCAACAGACTCTAACAGCCCTGCCAGGCGCTCGGTATAATCACCGGG
>OFFJ01002163.1_pt1 | contig 12940 bp, 15 predicted proteins | sample 1521261 | NCBI WGS metagenome assembly OFFJ01 (sample SAMEA3504122, study PRJEB24116) | mouse gut metagenome | biome: mouse gut; feature: mouse-associated habitat; material: faeces | place: Denmark | collected 2011 | reverse complement strand
CTAGCGCAGCCACAGGTCTTGCGGATCAGCTCCTCCTGCTGCTTGTTGGGGCACAGCCGAAACTTGTAGGCTTTCTCTGCCATGTGGAAACCTCCTTTCTTATTTAGGCTTTCACCTCTATGATATGCTGTCTGCCATGGTTGTATTGCCAAAAACTTCTTCCGCCTTATATCCCCATGCCTAAAGGCAGGGGTTTTACGGCGATCATGATAAGCAGTAGCATGCGAGAAGCTATGGACTCTGCCGGCATCTTCTACTGCTACCTGGACGATTTCTACTCCGGCGACGGATCTGACCTCAAGCTGAACGCTATCATCCACGAGGTGTACCGCTACCTGGACAACGCTGTCCAGCTGAACGTCTACGATATGCTGAACCACGCTTTCCAGGTTACCCGGGCGGAGATGTCTGAGGCGGAGCGACAGCAGTTCTTCTCGAAGTACATCCGCCCCATGCACCTGGAGATCAGAGACAACGGAGATGTGGAGATACGCCTCCAGAGCCGCTGATTGCTCCCACCACATGCAGGGACAACAACAAACAGGAGGTATCCCATGGGCAACATCCTCAACAAAGCACATCAGGAATACGCGAAATTTTTCCGCCAGGAGGTCTTGACGAAGCTGGAGGGCCTGCCTCCCAACACTCCCGACTGGAGAGAAGCACTGAAAAACGTACTCGATGACCTCCTTCACGCCGATGAGCTACCGCAGCCCAAGAAGGATCCCTGGGACTTTTCCCATGAGAAAAGCCTCCCTGTTTTTGCCCAGAACGATGATATCGCACTCTGCCCAATCACGCCAGATGATGAGGAGTTCTACCGGAGCGTACGGATACAGTACTCGCTCATATACAGATCGGCGTACTACACAGCCGAGGAGCACAAAACAGATCTCTTTCTGAATGAGGCCCTTGCCCCAGAGGTATTCTACTGCATCATCAGAGAAGAAAGCATCCCCATCGGCTACCTGGGGATCAAAGACACAAGCGCCAACCTGTGGGAGCTTGCAATCGAGCTGGATGGGAAGTACACCCGCCAGGGCTTCGGTCCCCGGAGCATCTGCCTGTACCTAAACGAGCTCCAGCGCATCACGGGGAAGTCCGAGTTCAAGGTTCGCATTGAAGTCGACAACATTCCCTCCCAAAAATGCTTCGAGCAGCTTGGGGCGAGGCTCGTCGGCCTGTGCGACAGCGCGGCCCTGAAGACAGATGATGAGAAACAGCACTTCGAGGAGGGTCACCTCGACCTCATTGACGCCCATCTAACAGAGCTTGCGAATCGCCTTGGGGTGGAGCCGAGGAAGCTGCTGAGCCATGTCCTGGAATATCGCCTGAGCTGTCCCCTGTAAATTGCGTCCGCATATCTGCCGCATAATCATCGAGCGCCCTGAGCAAGTATCTCTGATACTCCGGGGCCTCTCTCTGAGATTTTCCCACAAAAATCTGCAGCGTGCTTACCTTCAGCCCGCACGCGGATGCAATCTTCTCCAGAATCTGATCGGACGGATTCTCCTTCTTCCCTCTCTCCAGCTCGTTAAGGTATATTGCGGAGACTTTGCACTTTTCCGCCATCTCCTTCAAATTCAAGCCCATACACAACCGCAAAATCCTGAAAATGTTGTTCTTCTTCTGATCCTCCATAAGAGTTCTCCCTTCCTCATGTCTCCAGCATAATTTTATAAGGCCGCCGCCCGCTTGTCAAGGCCTGCCCTATATCTCCTGGCCTAACCGACTATGAGTCCTCGCCCCATTGGTCTCAATGTCGCCAACAACAATGACCGGGGAGAACCGAGGAACCTGCATATGATGATACATCCCAAAGAAAGGAGTAGGTTCCCATGTCTGATTCCAATTGCCGTCGCAGCTGTATACACCCCGGGCTGCTCGTCGACATCGTGCTGAAGAAAGATCAGCCCACCGGCAAGCTGACCCGCGGGGTCGTCGGCCGGCTGCTGACCAACAAGAGCTACCACCCCAGGGGCATCAAGGTCATGCTCCAGGATGGCCAGGTGGGGCGCGTCCAGCACATCATTGACGGCAACACCCCATCCATCGAAGTAGACAACCTCATCTGAGCAACAAAAAGAGCCCCTCCCAATCCGGGAAGGGCTTTTGTGTTAGAAGATCCCGGCATCCAGGGAAGCGGAGGGCACGGCCATATGCCATCACCAACTCAGGGCGCGTGCCCTGCCAGTTCCCAACACCCGCCCAATATGCGAAAAACAAAACCAAAATATGCGAATAATGCTTTACCAATATATCAATCAACTTAATGCTTTCCTCCATAATATTCATCCTGTACGCCTCTCATACCCCGGTCATATCCGGAAAATATACGGAATATAAGCAGAGCGAAAATTAGAGAGGCTGAAGTGGGGCCGAGAGGGCAGGGGAGTGGGAGGATTGCCTCGCACAAGCCCATCCACCACTACTGGGCGAGCCCCAGAAACGGCTCCGTCTGTACGGCCCCTGGCTTGCTCATCTGTCCAGACTGTATATCCAATACCCTTTGCTTTGCTGAAGGAGATTCTCTTCTTACCTACGATTGGGGGTTAATACAAAGAAAATGCGGGGGACAGGAATGCTTTGGTGTCTCCGCCTGGGCTGGAACCTCCCGGGCTACTGCTTCAGCTGCCCAAAATGACTTCTCTGGCCCCTCGGCCGCATGTATACGAACCTGCCCAGCCCAACCGAAGTTGCTAACCTCGGTGTTTACAGCAACGCGGATGCCTTCCCTACCTCTGCCAGAGCCTCAGAATAGCCTCTCTGGCCTCTGCTGCGGCATCTAAGCAGCTTCCCAGCCTCGCCCGGGCCAGCACGGCGACCTGCTCTAGCCCCACCAGATCATCAGATCAACTCAGCCCGGCCCCGCAAAAACAAAACACCCTGCCTAACCGGCCCCGCAGCGTCTCCTACCCAGTCAACAGGGGCCCACCTTCAATGTTTAATACAACAGCGAAAATGGCTCGAAAATACGCCTCCAATATGCAAATAATATGTAGATCGCGGAAAAGTGAGGAAATGAAGCTTTACTCTGCCGGGGCCGTCGGGGGATAACGGGAGCCTTGCGCCGCCGCTGTGCCCACCACGGGCAACTCATGCCGCCGGTCTTATTGCAGATGACAATGCCACCGCTGGGGCGGACTTCAAGGGTTTCGTGCCACCGCCGGAGCGGCTTTCACGGGCTTTACGACACAATCGGGGCGGCGTAGAAGGCGGCATGCCACCGCTGGGCCCCGAATGCCACACCGGTCATAAATGTTTCCGGCACAAACTCCGTACAAAAATGAGCCATCGGGTAGCTTTATGGACACAGCCGAGACCAACGAATAGCCTCGCCGGTATAGCCCAGGCCCACGAATAGCTCCGACAGCTCGCCAAAGCCCACAGGATAGCCCCGCCGATACAGCCTGAGCCCACGAATAGCTCCGCCGGCCCAACCCAAACAGCCCACCACACTCTCATAGCCACAACCCTCGAATGGCGTAATTCCACAACAGACACGAAAACAGGAATGGATCAATCGACAGCCAGAGCCGCCCAATACCCCGCCGGCACCACTACGGAACCAAGACGGCTCCTATACCAAAATACGGCCTATATACGGCGTCTAAAAACGATTGTGCGCTCAAAACGCACTCGCCGTGACCGTATTAGATGGGACATTTAGCCTGTTTTCTACCGGTTATGCAAACAAGTAGGCATCGCGTTGAGGAGGGAGGTGGCGCCTACTAGCCTTTCAGGATATCTTGCACGAACGCCCCAGCCAGCACCCGTTTCAGGCAGTCCTCGCAAAACACAGCCTTGCGGCCAAAGCCGTAGCGAGCCTTCAGCTTCTCATCATCGGGAACCTCGGGGAGCGGCAAACCCTTGCACATGGCTGTCCCCACCTGGCGTGCGTATTCCTCTGCCTCTGGAACAGACCGCATCTCTGCTATCGCGCAAACCTTCCCGCAGACCATGCAGGGAGCCTCAGCCACTTCAGCGTTCTCCAGTTCAGCCTCAAGATCGAGTCTCTTTCTGTATTGTTTGTCCATCATTTTTCTGTACCTCCTAATCGGTTAGCCCAATGTGGCAGCCCGTACGCCGCCCCTGATGCTGGGTCCAATTCTAACAGCATCACAAAGGCCCCGTCAAGCGGGGAACAACGTTTTTTGCACAAACTTGAACATTTATGTTTGTCGCATTTGCCTAAACTTTGTCGAAACAGTCGCAACTTGTCTGGTCGACCTACCACATAGGCCCAGAAGAGGCCGGTAATTGTCCGGCTTTTGTTTTGCCGTTTCGATTTTACTTTTTTACATACAACATAAGCAGAATGAATTGGTTGTTTTGCCACAATCTGGCCAAGAAGCCGCGGGCCTGGCCGGTCATTCGAACTAAAAAGAAAGGAGGGTTGACGCCGCCTGTCATGCGTTGTGCGTCAACAGAAATATAAGCTTATGCCTAAGTCCAAAGTGATTCCTATTTCTTCTCTGCAGAAGAAGCCGGTTGCCCAGGAGGGTCCCTCCGTTGCCGCCACAGAAGAGGTCAGCAATGACTATGTATCCAAGCTGCGGCAGATGAGTCAGGACCTCCGCCAACTCGCCGAGATCTTCGAGGTTTCCTGCCAGGAGGCTGTCACGGATTTCCTCTATATTGCTGTGGGAGATGAGATCGTTAACACGATGCTGGAGGGCGGTGATGATGAGGAGGATTCCTGATGGGATTCCCGCCGCCTCGACAAAGGATAGATACAAAGAAGGCACCCTGAAAAACAGGATGCCTTCTTTCGTTGTTGTTAGCAATATTGAAGATTCCATTTGGGTGGTAGCCCAGGCGGTCGCCGCCGGAGAGACGCCCGACACACGCCCGGTCACCTTTTCTTTGTATCTACCCCAGAAGGCGGAACGTCGCATCTGGAGAAGAAGCCCAGGCCGGTATCTCATGTGCCAGCGGCTTGACAGAGGATTTTCCTCCTGCCTTTTCTTGTGTCAACCCGCCCGGAGCCTCTCTTTCAGCCACGTATTCCGTTTGGCCGAATAGGTATTATCAATGGCATACTGAATAGACTCGGCTGTACCGTAGATTACATTGGCATCCTGGGCACGGGTGTACAGGGTATACAGGATCTTCCGGCTCAGCATGGACCGGTTGCAGTACATGACGGGAGCAATCACAATAGGCCACTGGCTGCCCTGGGCCCGGTGGATAGTCATCGCGTAGGCCAGAGAGAGATCGTCCCAGTTGTCCTCGTACAGAACGTACTGGCCGGCACCCACCTGGACGTAGACCCGCTGGTGGGTAGTCTTCCCCACTTTGACCCGTATGATTTTGGCGACCCGGCCCATCTCGCCATTGACGATGCCTACCCGGGAGTAGTCTTCTACGAAGCCAGTCCCCCGCTGGAAGGTGTAGAACTTCTTGTTGTAGTCGTTGGCGGTGTTGACCACCTTGTCCCCTTCCCGGAGCATCAGCTGCACCTTGCGGGGCCGTCCATCATCGTCGTGGATTTCGATGAGTTTGGAGAAAACCTCTTCCTTCCCCTCCCCTGCCGGGTTGAACGCCGACTGGAGGGCGTAGTTGAGCGAGTCGACGCCCACGTCAGTCCGCTTCTGCGGGCAGAGTACCTGTATGTCCTTCATCTTATAGCCCTGCCGCCGCATACTCTTTGCCATATCCACGATGGACTTCCGGGCCTCCACTGGGTCCTCCCGCTTGAAAATGTAGGCGTTGTTTTTAACGCCATCCGTGTTGACTTTCTGGGAGCGGATTGCGTGGCCAGCCAGAATCTCATTGGCATTATACAGAACACCGGAACCTGACCCTTGCCGTTTGACTACATTGAGGGTAACAACAGGGATCACGCCGGAGTCAATGATGTCCTTCAGCACGTTGCCCGCATCAATGCTCTGGAGCTGCTCGAAGTCGCCCATGATAATGACTTTTGAGCCGGGAGTGATGGAGGAGAATAGAGTAGCGGACAGTTTGAGCCCCATCATGGAGAACTCGTCGATGATGACGCATTCGCTGGAGATGGAGACCTCGGAGCTGGATGTCTTGTCAACCACAATATGCAGGGCTTTGTGTACAGTGCTGGCGGGCAGCCCTGTCGCCTGATTTGCCACCTGCGCCGCCTGGCCAGTGGGCGCCATGATTTGGGCGGTGAAGTAGAGACCATCGCGTCGGTACAGCTCTTTGAGGACTTTGATGATGATATTCAGGGTGAAGGTCTTGCCGCAGCCAGCCCGGCCATTCAGAACAAGAACTCCACCCCGGTGCCGGCATGCTGTCAGTACAGCTTCTTTCTGCATCTCTTCCAGGACAATCCCCTCGTTTGCGCATACCATGTCTAAGACCTCTTCCACTCCAGAGAACCCGCCAGTCTCGCTCGCGGCGATATTCCGGAGACACCGGGCCACCGTGGATTCAGCCTGATACATAGCGCCCAGATATACTCGGTCATCTTCTATGACTATCCTGTTGGCATCCTGAAGACTGCTGAGAGCCCGCTTCAACGCTGAGGAGGAGATTTTGATGACCGGGAACCGAAACTCGCGGCCGCCCCGCCGGCGATACCCTGCCATAGCTTCCAGAAGCTCCTGCCTGTTTACTTTGGCGTACTGCGGGCAATCAGCCGGTTTCCCGTCCAGAACAGCCCTGGCCTTGGTATAATCCAGGACGATATCCACTACCCTGCTGACCTGCTCGGCGAACTGGGAGCTCAACATATAGCAATTCCCGTGAATCATGCTGTCCTGATTCAGTACGTACAGCATAGCCTGCTCCAGCCGCTCCAGACCGTCTGGGGCATACCCGTTGGCCAGAGCGATTTTATCGCACTTCAGGAACCCGAACCCACGAATCTCATCCATCAGGAAATAGGGGCTGACTTTGAGCCGGTCGATGATGTCCGGATACTTCTCCAGCAGCTGCTTAGCGTCCGCTGCCGGAATCTGATACTCCTGAAGTGTCCTCACGATGAGATCCGCCTCTCGGTATCCCCGCAGCGCCTTCTGCCACTCCCGGGCCGTGGCTATCCCAACCTCGCCGATCTTGGCCGCAACCTGCTCCGGGTCGGACAGGATGATATCTAGGGTGTTGGGACCCAGAATCTCGTAAACCTGCGGGGCCTTGGCATTCAGTCTGGGCAGCGTGCGCAGGATGGTAATCACGGCGTCCTCAGACTCAGGCAGCGAGCTGCGGTAATCCATCGCCTGCAGAACCCGGCCGTACTTACCATCCTTAACTACCCCATCGAGTATGTAATATCCATCTATCTTCAGCTTTGTGGGGAAGTATCCGGTAGCCTTAAATCTGTGATAATCGTTGTCTTCTACGTCGTAGACACTGTATCCGTTGTCTTCATTGCGAAATGTGCAGTTCACGATCCGGACTTCTGCGGTCACGGGATCGTTGATGTCCAGTTGGCCTAGGAACGAAGTCTCTTCCGTCGTTGGGGCAAACCAGTAGCCCTCTGCCATGTTTGAAGACCTCCTTTCAAATGTTTTCATATGCAGTTTTTTTCTTTTTCATTGTCGCGTTTTTGGGGGATGATACAAAGAAATGCGGCTGGTTGTGAGGTTTGCAGGTTCTGATCCAGTAGAGACCGCCCGGGCTGCTTCTCCAATCGATGTTGCTGCCTACTGTGGGTTGATACAAAGAAGAGGCGGGTGCAGGATTGTTTGAGGCTGCTTTGGCTGGCCCAGCCCGGGTTACTGCCACAATGAACCGAAAACCCAAGATGTGGTGCTTTGGGGCGGCCTGTACAAACAAGAGGGAAAACCTGCTGCAGAGTTTGTAGATCCCGTATCCCTATATCTTGTGCCTCCCAGAGAATATACCCCTAGAGCGCAGCATATAATAGCGACAGAGCAATGAGATGCTAAGCATCCTGAAATATTAGGAGGAAAAATAAAATGTCCAATTATCTTGGTTTCTTTGAGTTGTTCCTGTGGATCATGTTTGTGGTTCTTGAGCACGGGCTGGCGAAGGTGTATAATGACGATAAGTCTACCACCATTGTTTGTGAGATCTTCAAGCTGGCTGGCTTTACCATGAAGCCTGCTGCCGAGTATATAGCTATTGCGGCATGCTTTATTCTGCGGCTGTTTTTCGGATCAGTCGTTGTTCCTGCGATCATTGCAGTGCTGGCTGTGCAGCTGGCCCTGTCTACCCTCGTGCTGAAGTACTTCATCACGGTCGATTCTGCATATAATTGAGCTGTATGTAATTTTTTTTGAAAGGAGTTTTATCATGGATGAGTACATTGTTTTAAAGCAGGGCGATGTTACCTACAACGACAAGTTTACCAAGAAGCAGTTTAGCCGGCTGGATACCAGGTTGGCTTACATGTTTTTAGTAGCAGTGATTGTGCTCGGTGTTATTGCCTACAGCACAATCCGGATTTCCTATACCCTGTCTGGGTCTATGGTTCCCACCCTCTCCGTGGGTGAGGTCAGCCTGATGCGGGCAGTGATGAGCCCCAGCGATCTGCACCGGGGCGACATCGTTATTTTCGACCCTAAGACGGACGAAAATGCTGACAACATTGACTTTGTTGACCCGGACGGTGTGCCTTTTGTGAAACGGCTGATTGGGCTGCCCGGGGAGCGCATCCGCATTGAAGACGACGTTGTTTATATCAACGACGAGCCTTTGGATGAGCCCTACGCTGTTTATCCCAACAATAGGCTGGCTCCCGAGGAGAGCCGATACATGGATGAGATCACAATCCCCGAGGGGCACTACTTCTTCATGGGCGACAACCGGGACAACTCCTATGACTCGCGGTTTGGAGTAAAAACGATTCCTTATGAGAACATTCAGGTGAAGATGGTCTTCCACTTTCCCACCTTGGCGGCCCGGTTCTTTGGGACTACCAACAACCAGTATTTTATCAATGGTCAGAACGCCGCCCTCTGATTTCGGCGTTGCTGCTGCATCTTGTCGTTTTTTTAACAAAAAAGAAGGCTCGGAGAAAATTCTCCGGGCCTTTTTGTGTAATCAGAGATTCGTTTCAGCCAGCGCCTCCAGGATATCCTGCTTCCACAAGATGAAGATGTCTCTGCACTCGTCGGTATAGCGGGTATCCGGCTGCAGGTACAGGCCACCCTCTTCCTCATCCTCGTGGCTCTCATCACCGTAGCCCTTAAAAGTCCACATATCGAAGGCAATTTGGTTGATGGTTGACCGGATTGCGCAGGTGGCGGACGGATCCGGGTGCTCAGGCACGTCCTCGTAGGCAGAAACGCTGAGCTCCACCTCCACGAATAGGCCCTCCGCCAGTACCCGTTTGGTCTCCTTCAGGATGGCGTTGGCTCCCTTCTGGAAGTCCAGGATGGAGCGGATCTGGAATGGGCTGCCATAGCGGTAGGGCTCGACATCCAGATCGGCCTTCCGCTCGATGGTCTCCTTGCTGACAATGCCGTCCTTGCGGATATCCCGGCAGTACTTGAGCTGCAAAGAGTAGCTCTGGTTCACAGTGCCGTATTCCTGTGTTTTCCCCTTGTTCATATCTGAAACCCTCCTTGTTTTGTTATGTATTCCTGTATTGGGGCTCTGCCGTGGTCATATGCGGGACTCCAAAAAAATATTTCGCTGTGCCACTGTGGCATTTCAGCTGGAGAAGAAGCCCAGGGAGTCGTTGCCAAAGAGAATCAAATCCAACTTCCCCGCCCGTGTTTTCTTGTATCAACCCCCATCCAAAATGAAATCCGGCAAATCAGCATAGGATGCAAAACAGGAATCCAATTTTGGAGAGGAGCAAATACATATGGTAAAAACAATTAAGCTGGGGAGCGTATACATTGACGGCCTCCCGTTTGCGGAAGAAGTAGGCTGCCTCCGCCCCAAGGCAACATTGCTGGTTCTTGGGGACACATCCCCAGGTGCCGAGATTCAGTGGGTACAGTGGGGAGACAAACTGGTAGCAGATCGCTGTGTTTGCATGGGGATCAACTGGAGTTTCCTCAACAAGCAGGGCTACGTCTATGGCCGCCCTGTCATTATTGATGGGAAAGCCTACCTGTGCCGCTGCGTCAAGATGACAGGGGTGAAAAGCGAGTGGGACAAACTCCTGGCGGAGTTTGGAGACAGCAATGATCTCTGGCATTGCGAAAAGCAGTGGTTTTGGGGGCAGGAGTCCAACGAAATTTTCCCAGAGCAGAAAACCATCCGAGGGTATACCAGCGCCCGAAACCACGGATCCTGCAATGCGGACGAGGAAAGCAACTGGGTTGGGTTTCGGCCCATGCTGGAGCCCCTCGGCCCTGTCCTGCAGCTGTCCGACAACCTGATTGGACGCCAGGTCAAAGTCCGGATGACCGGGAGTACCTGTATTTTCGGTCAGCTGGCTCAATTCGACGAGTACGATCTGTTTTTGAAAAACACAGCTGGGGTTGGCCCGGACTGTGCCCACGCAAAGAAGGATTGTGACAATGTTATCCTGGATCGGAAAGATATCTCCTGGCTGGAAGAGGTTCAAAAATGAAGGCTGAAATCGTCAAGCTGGGTACCCTGTATTCCGACGACCGGCCCGTCAAACCCGGAGCCGTCTACTACGGGGAGACGCTTTTCTTTGAGGATACCGAAGAAGGCAATGAGATCGAATGGGTAAAGGATGGCGAGGTGCTGATTGCGAATCGCTGTGTCTGCACCAACATCTCCTGGGAGCAGCTGGATCGCATGGGGTTTGTGTTCGGGGCTCTCGTCTGGATCGATGGCAAGGATTACCTGTGTCGCTGTCTCAAAGTAGGCAGCAGGAATGGTGCGCCCAACGAATGGGACGCCCTTCTGGGCAAGTACGGCGAGGATCTTTGGAATTGGAAGGACGCAACCTTCTGGGGCCAAGAGGCCACGTCGGGTGATGCAGCATACCGGATGGCCCGCGGGTACTACGCATCTCGCTATTTTGCCTACTACGCAGCGCCTACTCGGCTTCCTACGCTCGGCTTCCGCCCCGTTTTGGAGCCGCTGTGCCATGATTTGTCCGAACTCCTGATCGGACATAAGGTCAAAATATTTGGCCCAGGCGGAGAGTCTGTATGCGGGCAGCTGCTGGACTACGACGACTACGACCTGATATTGCAGCCGGAAGCCAAGGCAAGATTTTGCTGGGGCAAGCGGCTGGACGAGCAGTTTGTGGTCAGGAGAAACTCTGTCATTGGAGTCAGGGAATTGAAAGATTGAAACATTTGCAGGCTGGGGTTTCCCCGGCCTGCCTTTTTTGTTGCTGTCAACATTGAATCCGTCCATTCTGCATAAGATAGCTGCAGAAACCAATTTTTGGAGAAAGGGAAAGAAAATGGGAGCAAAAATTGTAAAATATGGCACTTTGTTTCTCGACTCGAAGCCTGTAGCCCCTGGTTCGTTCTTCACTGGCAAGGCAGTATCCATTGGGAACACCTGTTCAGGGAAGGAATTGGAGTGGGTGATTGTCGGCAGCATCCTTGTTGCCACCCGTAACATCTGCCTCCACATCAGCTGGGCGGATCTGAACACAGCGGGGTTTGTATACGGAACATTGATCTGCATCGACAACAGGCCGTACCTGTGCCGTTGCATGACTGGCAGCGAGTGGGACACCATTCTGGACACCCTGGGGGACGACAACAACCTCTGGCATTGGACAGAGGAATATTCCTGGTTCCAGGAGGAGTACAAAACCAACCACTCTCGCCTTGTCCGGGGGTTCTACTCCGCCCGAAGGCGGGACCCTGTCGGATTCCTCGCCAGGAGCGGCACAGTGGGGTTCCGGCCTGTGCTGGAGCCGCTGGTTCGGATTCCGGACGACCCCGCCAAACTGGTGGGGAAGCGCATTTGCGGCTACGACATGCACTGGGAAGCGTTCAAGGGGAAAGTGGTCGCCGTTGACGACTACGATCTGATATTGCAGACAAACAAGCCTATGTCGGAGTTCTGCAGCAAAATCGCGACTCCGGACACAGATGATCAGTTCGTCGTCCCCAGAGGCAACGTCTCGTGGATGCGTGGGAAATTGCAGCTGCCGACAAGGTAGAAAAAAACAGATACGAATTTCGCATCTTGGAATCAGGAGAAATACAATGGAAATTTTGAAGATGGGGAGTATATACCTCAATGGAATACTATTGACCCCCAGCGCGGTCTGCAGTGCCAATTCGGCCATCGCCTTCGGCGACAGCGTCCGGGGGAATGAGATTCAGTGGGTAGTTGATGGCAACCGGCTGATTGCCGACCGGTGTGTTGCGGTCAACATGACCTGGGCAGAGCTGAACCGGCAGGGCTATGTTTTTGGACGCCCCATACGGATGAATGGCAAGACAATGCTCTGCCGCTGTCCCAAGGCGTCCACATCCTCCATGTGGACGAGCGAGTGGGACGATATCCTAAAGCGCCACGGAACAGACGACGCAGTTTGGCACTGGCAGGACAATGCCTTCTGGGGCCAGGAAGATGCAGAAGACCATCCGGGCTATCGGTCTGCCTGCGGAAGAACGGCTCCCCGCCACTGGGAGCTCTATCACAAGAACGACCGCCATATCTACGTCGGTTTCCGGCCCATCCTGGAGCCCCTGCCGCCTGAGCCGGAGCTAGAAAAGCTTTCCCTGGGCAGCAAGGTTAAGGTATATGGGCCGAGCGGAGTAGCTGTCATCGGGAAGCTGGCCGGATTGGACGACTACGACCTGACCCTCGCCTCGGCGAAAGTTCCATCGGGCTGCGGCTGGGCTGGCAAGACGCGTGACAACGCCATCGTGAATCGAAACGACATTGTTTTTCTGCAAAAAGTATAACAGATGCTGACAGGCTGGGGTTCCCCCGGCCTGTTTTTCACTGCCACCGTGGCACTTCAATGTTTGCAGCAACATTAAAGTTGAAGCAGTGGCCCAGGAGGACATAGCGAGGACGCACACAACAATTTTCTTCCCCGCCCCAACGTTTCTTTGTATCAACCCCTACAGAATGGAAAAGAGTAAATCCG
>OFFJ01002154.1_pt1 | contig 12970 bp, 17 predicted proteins | sample 1521261 | NCBI WGS metagenome assembly OFFJ01 (sample SAMEA3504122, study PRJEB24116) | mouse gut metagenome | biome: mouse gut; feature: mouse-associated habitat; material: faeces | place: Denmark | collected 2011 | reverse complement strand
CCCAATATTGAATTTTCCGAGGAGCATTCCCTTTTTATCTCTCCGGATTTGGGAGCCACTACAAGGAATTTTAAATATACCAATGAACTGGGGCTGGATATGGGCATCTTTTATAAGCGCAGGTCCAGGACCAAGGTGGTTGACGGCAACTATGTGGTAGACATACATAAATATATAGGACCCAGCGTGAAGAATAAGGACGTGTTCATTGTGGACGATATGATCTGCTCGGGAACCACCATGCTGGATGTGGCGAAGTACTGCAAGAAGCAGGGGGCGAAGAGGGTGTTTGCCATTGCCACCTTTGCGCTGTTTACGGCCGGGATCCAGAAGTTTGACGAGGCATATAAGAAAAACGTGCTGGAAGCCGTGTTTATTACAAATGCGTCTTACAGAAGGGACGAGATTCGGAATGCGCCCTGGTACAGGGAGGTGGATATCACAAAATATATTGCAATTTATATCCACTCCGTGAACGCCGGCAAGTCCATATCCAAGCTGCTGGATCCCCATGAGAAGATTCACAGGCTTCTGGATAAGGGCTGAGAGCATAATGGTTTAAAATGATGTGTGGAACGGATGGAATGAAAGAGAAGGCTGCCGCAGCATAAATAAAAGCGGCCGCCTTTTTTGTTCCCCTTCTCTGTCAAACAGGGAAAGGGACCAACCCGTTTTTTGGCAGAGCGGGACATCCTGATTCTATTGTAATACAGCATTTCTCATGTTATAATCGAAAAACTTGGACGGCCGTTTTTGATGCAGCGGCGATTGATATTGCGCAGGAGAGCCGGGAAAATGAGAGGAAGGAGCAAATATAGATGAAAAGTAGAAAAATAGCCGCACTGCTTGTAGGTGCGGCGCTTACATTCAGTATATGTGCCACCGGCTGCGCCGGAAAGGAAGCAGGGGCGGAAAGTCTCAGCGGAAGCACGGAGCGAGGCGGCACAGCAATCTGAATGAATTTCAGGCGCTTGCTCTGGACGGAAGTACAATTACCCAGGATGATTTTTCGGATAAGGATATCACGGTGATCAATTTCTTGGCGCCAAGCTGCGGCCTCTGTCTGGCAGAGATGCCGGATCTGGCGGCGCTGGAGAAGGCGCTGCCAGACAATATACAGCTGATGACGTTCTGCCTGGACGGCAGCGGAAATGAGGAATATGTAACTGCAACAGTCCGGAATGCATTCGGTGCGGAAAGTGCAGGGAAGTGTGTCACACGGGGGCGATATCTTACGGTTTTGAGAAGAAAGGACGTGAGACCAGTAAATGCCGCAAGCCTTTTTGCAGCGATGGGCGGTGGCAGGGGGAATAGTCTTAACAGTTCTTATATCGTCTTTGGCCTGCGCAAATATCGGAAAGCCATTTATCAACAGTATAATTAAGAAAAATCATTTTGAAATGACTTTTTGTTGAAAATAAGTCATTTAAGAGTTATAATATTTTTGATATTAATTGCGCGGGAAGGAAATTGGCAGATGGAAAGAAAAATTATGCAGGAGCTGTTGGAATGGAAAAACCTGAAGAAGGACAGAATGCCGCTGCTTCTATCGGGTGGTGATATTGAAAAATGGCTGTTTTCACGGAATGAGGCTGACAGGCTTCTTTCCAGCTCCTTTGACAGACTGCAAAGGAGAAGAAGCGGCGGGGAGGAATACAGACAGCTCAGTTTGTTTTGACTGGTGATATGGGAAGGCGGAAAAAGTGATGAAATACCGGTTGGCGGCAAAAGAAGAACTGGATACGATTTGGGATTACAATATTTCACAGAATCCGGAGGATAAACGCTGGGTTTACTGGAAGAAGGAATACATTGAATATAACCTGACGAAAAAGGCGCTGACATTTTTAGCGTTGGATAATGATATGCCGGTGGGTGAAGGCACATTGATATTGTCGCCGGAGTGTAAAGCTGTTGCCGGCAGATTATCCTTGTGTGATGGAAAAACTATTGCCAATGTTAATGCATTGCGTATCCGGAAGGATTACGAGGGAAAAGGATATATTTCGCGGTTAATGAAGAAAATAGAAGCTTATGCGGACAGCCGCAATATAGTGGCATTAACAATCGGCGTCGATGCAAAGGAAACAAGAAATCTGGCAATTTATCTGCATTGGGGATTTACGGAATTTCTCTTTTCAGAGCAGGAGGACGGGGAGCTTGTTTTATATTTTCTTAAAAAGCTGAGGAAAGATTGAGCTGGAAATGGTTTCAATATGGATAAATTGCAATGGAAGTTTAAGGATAGAAAAGTAAAAAAGACTGTTGCCATATTGCTTTTTTTATTCGCATGTCTGCTGTTTATCGGATGCAGCGGGCAGGTGGAGAGCACAGGTCCGCAGGCGCCGGTTTCCTATGGCGGCGAGGACAGTGAATCTGGCGGAAACGCCGGAAAGGCTGTATCAGGCAATCCTTTCCCGCAGCAGGAGAATATTTCTGAGAATGACGCGGAAGAAAACGAATCTGCGCAGGCAAAGGCTCTTGAGGAAAATCTGGAGTCATCCCGTGAAGCGGCACAGGAATCTCCGGGAACCGACAGGGAAGCAGCGCAGGAAGCAGACCGCGCAGAAGAGGGAGATGTCGTCGAGATACCGGCATATTCCGGGCAGGCTTATGTGGAGGTAAACGGAAATATTCCTTATTTTGAGGACAGCGAACTTTCGGCGGAATCCTACGAATATTATTCAGAGTTGGATTTGCTTGGAAGATGCGGCGTATGCATGGCAAGCATCGGTCGGGATATTATGCCGACAGAGGAGCGTGGCGAGATAGGCGGAGTCAGGCCGTCGGGCTGGCATACCGTAAAATATCCGGGAATGATTGACGGAAATTATCTCTATAACCGCTGTCATCTGATTGGCTACCAGCTGGCAGGAGAGAATGCCAATACAAAGAATCTGATTACCGGCACGCGCTATATGAATACGGAAGGAATGCTTCCCTTTGAAAACATGGTTGCGGATTATGTCAGGGAAACCGGCAATCATGTTATGTACCGGGTAACGCCGGTATTTGAGGGGGACAACCTGCTTTCCGACGGCGTTTTGATGGAGGCAAAGTCTGTTGAGGACAACGGGGCAGGAGTGTTGTTCAATGTATTCTGCTATAATGTGCAGCCGGGAATTATTATTAATTATGAAAACGGCGAAAGCATGGCGGACGGCTCATCTCCGGTGGCGAAGATAAAACAGACGGTACAGGAGAGGAAACCGGAAGCAGAAGAAGTTCCGGCAGCAGGAAAGCTGGAAACAGAGTCAGCCCCGGCAACAGCGGAGCTAAAAGCAGAGCAGGAAGCAGTCACGGCGGAGCCGGAAATGCCGGCGTCGGTCACGGCTGTGCCGGAACCGGAAGATAAGCAGGCAGCACAGCAGGCGGCGGAAACCGGGGCATATGCCGTCAATGACAGAAACGGAAAGATACATAAGACAGGCCAATGTCCGGCGACAGGGGATGGGGAACACGCCATGAAGTCCCCAGTATATTTTGGTACTTATGAAGAAGCGGAGGCATACTCCTTTTCCATTGCGCCAAAGCAGGAAAAGAGGAAATGCGGAAACTGCTGGTAAAGCCGCGCAGCGGCATATCTTATGACGCAGAGAGTAAGAACAGAAGATTTATTTCTGCGGGCAACGAGCCGGGCGGGCATGCTTGCATACACATTTGGCGACTGCCGTAGGGGGAATACCCCGCAGCTCTGCTACAGAGCGGTTGACTCGGGAAAGATGATTTGGCAAAATGAAAACACGTGTAAAAACAGAAAAATTTGACTGGAAGTATTTCATAAAACATATTGCGATTATTGCGGTGCCGGTGGCGCTGCAAAATCTTCTTACAACAACAGGAAGCATGGTGGATACCATGATGCTGGCCTCTTTGGGGGAGCAGACGGTGGGAGCCGTGGGGCTGTGCGCCCAGTTTTCCAGCCTGATGTTTTCCGGCTACTGGGGATTTGTGGGCGGAGGCATGCTGTTTTTTTCCCAGTATTGGGGAGCAAAAAATGACAGGGGCATTACAAGGTCCTTTGGGCTGACCCTTTCCTTTATGATGGCGGTGGGGCTTATTTTCGGCTTTCTTGCGCTGGGACGGCCGGAATTTATCATGAGCATTTACACGGACAAGCCGGAAATCCAGCAGATTGGCATCCGGTATCTGAGGCTTGTGGGTTTTGCCTATCCCCTTCAGGTGCTGGCCATGGCAATAAGCGCGCTGCTGCGCTCCATCGAGCAGGTGAAAATTCCGCTTTACGGCGGGATTGCTTCGGTATTTGCCAACTGTTTTTTTAATTATATTTTCATTTTTGGAAAATTTGGAATGCCAGAGATGGGAGTTACCGGAGCGGCTCTTGGAACGGTTCTTGCCGGAGTGGTCAATCTGTTAATTCTGCTGGTTTTTATTTTAAAGAGAAAAATCCCCTATGTGCTGGAGTTTTCCGGGTATTTTCGCTGGGACCGGGATTTTATCCGCCAGTATCTGCAGAAGTGTTTCCCGATTCTCTGCAATGAGGTTATGATTGGGGTGGGAAATATGATGATTAATATTGTGCTGGGGCATCAGAGCGAAAAGGCGATTGCCGCCGTGGCGGTGTTCCGAACCCTTGAGGGGCTTGTGATTGCCTTTTTCAGCGGCTTTTCCAATGCGGCTACGGTGCTGGTGGGAAAGGAAGTGGGAGCGGGAAACCACGAGACGGCTTTCCAGCGGGCAAAGAGGCTTGTCTATCTGTGCAGCGCTTTGATTGGCACGGCCTGCCTTTTGCTGGTTGGCGTGCATAATCCGCTGCTCCATGCCATGGGGCTTTCCGGGGAATCTTATCGGATTGGAACAGGTATGCTGATAATTTACAGCATAGCGGCATTGATTCGTATGGGAAACTGGACGCAAAACGATACCTACCGCTCCGCCGGGGACGCGGCTTTCGGTTCTATTATGGAAATCACCTTTATGTATCTGATGGTGCTGCCCTGTGTGTATCTTGCCAATTATGCGCTCCGCGCGCCGTTCCTTCTGATATTCGCCCTTTGCTATGTGGACGAGCCGGTGCGGTATGTGATTATGCAGTTCCACATGTATTCCGGCAAATGGATTAAGCCGGTTTCCGATGAGGGACGCAGGACGATTGAGGATTTTCGGAGGGAACATGGAATTTGTATACAAAAAAGGGACAGTTGAGGATATCGATTTGCTGACGGAAACACGGATTGAAGTACTGAGGGCAGCCAACGGGCTTTCTGATGATGAGGATATGAGTGAGGTCAGGGAGCAGTCTTACCGTTATTATCAAAAGGCTCTCTGCGACGGAACACATATCGCGTATCTGGTGTTTGAGAAAAACCGCTTTGCCGGCGCGGGAGGCGTCAGCTTTTATCAGGTAATGCCCACTTACCATAATCCGGGCGGGAAAAAAGCTTATATTATGAACATGTATACCCGGCCGGAGTACAGGAGAATGGGAATTGCATATAAAACACTGGATTTGCTGGTGGGGGAGGCAAAGAATGCGGGGATTACGGCGATTTCTTTGGAGGCAACGGATATGGGGCGGCCGCTGTATGAAAAATACGGGTTTATCAAAATGAGCGCCGAAATGGAATTGCCGGGATAGGAAGGGAAAACAGGAATGATAATTTTAATAGCAGGCGCTTCCCACACAGGGAAAACCAGGCTTGCACAGAGGCTCCTTGAAAAATACAGCTATCCCTGCCTGTCAATTGACCATTTGAAAATGGGGCTGATTCGCAGCGGATATACTTCGCTGACGCCGGAGAGCAGCGACAGCGATTTGACGGAATATCTGTGGCCCGTTATCCGCGAGATGGTAAAAACAGCCATAGAAAACGAACAAAATCTTATCGTCGAGGGCTGCTATATTCCCTTTGACTGGAAAAAGGATTTTGATGAAGGATATTTAAGCCATATTAAATATTACTGCCTTGTGATGAGCGAAAATTATATCAGGAATCATTTTTCGGATATCAAAAACTATGCCGATGTTATTGAAAAGCGGATGGACGACGGGTACTGCACCATGGAAAACTTGCTGAAGGATAATAAAGATGTACTGGAGCAATGTGTGAGATATGAGGTAGACTATATTCTTATTGATGAGGGGTATCAGGTTGAGATTGAATTGTGAGGGCGGGGGGAATGGTACCGCAGGTATTAAAATGGAGAGATGAATCAGGACGGAGAAGCCGAGTAATGAAAAATCTCCTTTGATAAAGCCGGAAAAGCGGTTGACAATGATATGGGGGAATGATAAATTATAGATAATGAAAAGCTTCAGTGCTTTTGCGGCGATAGAGAGGAGCTACCCGTCCCGACTTTGCGGGCAATAAAAATACAAAGGTCGTCTCTGCCTATGGAATTATCATAGGACTGCTCCCAATCTTATTGAACATCAGCAGTTCAATAGGTGTGAATTGCAATTCAAAAAGAAATGTAAAGCCTGGGCCTGACCGCTCAGGCAGTTTCTTTTTGTGATGGCAATAAGCCAGGTGGGAGTGCCTGCACTCATATCTGGCGAATGCCGCGTTCAGCAAGCAGAGGAAGAAATTTTTCCCTGCTCGATTACGAGAGGATGAAACAATGCGGACGCTTTTGCAGATTTTTCGGGATACAAAAGAGGTATTGTGCAGATATGACTACTATATTTATATACAGAAACATATCCTGCATCTTACAAATTCAGAAATCAAGATACCGCATCTAATGGGTATGCAGTATCTTGGAAAGCCGGGACGGTTTACAGGGGATTCAGGTGCTTATGCGATAAAAAAGCAGCGTATTACAATGCAGTCAGTAGAAAAACTGGTGCGGAAATATTATAAGCCAGAGGAAAAGCAACGCAGGATGTTGGAGATGATTCACAGGAAGCTGGATAACCTTGGAGAATTGGAGGAAATGTTTTCTTCTTATTCAAGGCTGTATCTGTATGAAAAGGAACAGGGTAGGGATTCTTTTTTCCGTGATTTACCACACTGCTATGAGATAATAAAGATTGTAAGGGAAAGTAAGGATACAAAGTATAAAGAAGTTATTTACCAAAGTAAGGAAGCAGAGAAGAGAGAAATGGTCGGTATCGAAAAAATGCTTCTGGCGGCAGGCATACAGGCGGATGAGAATCTCACAAAATTTATCCTTCGGCTGAATAAAAAATTTGACGCATACCACACGGTGGATATGCTAAATGACAATGAGGCTATGTTAGGGAAGTGTGTAGATAAAAGAGAGAAAAAGCTTGTCGCAGATTTTCTTGCATTGTGGACGGGAAAAGAAGGTGGGGTATAAATAAAAATATTTCTCTTTTTCTATCTGGATTGCTTCTTCCTGTGAATATCCTGAATGAACCAGCAGTTATTTTTGCAGATAAACCATAAATATTAAAGGGTAGGACTGGAACCTGAAAGAAAGTGGTATGTGTTTCAGGTTCGCATAACAGAGAGAAGCGTATCAACAAAAATAATAAACTGTACGGGAATCCCTGCTAATGACATTCCCGTACAGTTTATAACACTATTTAAAAATTGCCTCAGCACTTCTCCGGTTCCGGATATTCGACTCCGAATGTTTCTACGGTAACGCTCTTCAACACCTGATTTTCCAGCGGTCTGTCATTATAATCGGTAGCTGTCCCGGCAATCTTATTCACCACATCCATACCTTCAATCACCTTCCCGAACGCCGCGTACTGGCCGCCAAGATGGGGGCTGGTCTTGTGCATGATGAAGAAGTATGGAGCCGGGAAACCGCATATTTACTGGATATTTTATCACTTTTAGAGCTTGTTGACAACAATTTGACAACAATTTTTGTTTTGGATAGTACCGAACAATACTGAATGGTACTTTTTAACAGCATATGAGTTTGCAAGAAAAGGCATCCCAATAAATAGGATGTCTTTTTGTTTGGGGAAAATAGATTTAAAAATTGTATATTATGGAGGAAAGCATTATGACAAACACAGCGTTAAGAGCAGGGGCGCAGAGCGCCAACAACACACACATGGTTTTTACAAACGAGGAACATGAAAGATTCTATTATGAGAAACTGGAACAGGCGAGGTATCAAGACTGCTATCACAAGGCTTTGATCTACATTCTCGGTATTTCTGAGGACACGAGGAACCATTTCAGCCAGATTTACGATATGAAGTCCGGGTGCATCAAAACAGAGTGTCTGCATCAGGGCTGGCAGACCAGCGGTAGCGTAAGGGTGGTAAGGCTTGCCTTTAACCTTTACACGGACGGAACGCCGAGCGTTGATGACTATAAGCGCAAGGACGAGCAGATTGACGAGTGCAGGGAATATTCCGTAAGCGATATTTTCTGCTGCGGCTACGCACTGTACTTCTGGCAGGGCATTAAGCTCCGTTACCCGGAATACTGCCGGAAACAGCGGTCTATTGAGGAGATCCTTGCAGAAATGGAGAGGAAACGTGCTGAAAATTCGACTGATGGGAACGAAGAATGATATTAAGTGGTTCGAGAAGATCCTGCAAAGACAGCCCAAAGTGGCTGTGACGGAAGTTTCCGAGCTGTACCGGAACAAGGGTACAAACAGGTATTACCGGGCTTATGTGGAAGTGCAGAAAGCCAACATCAAAGAAAAATCTAACTAAACGGAGGAATAAAACCATGTGTAAAGTGATAGCGATAGCAAACCAGAAGGGCGGAGTCGGCAAGACTACTACCACAAGTAACTTAGGAATCGGGCTGGCAAAGCAGGGAAAAAGAGTGCTGCTGATTGACGCCGATGCGCAGGGCAGCCTCACGGCAAGTTTAGGCTTTACGGAGCCGGACAAGCTGGAAGAAACGCTTAACAGACTTCTGGACACAATGTCCAAAAGTGGAAAATACTCTGACCGGTGTGTATGATGTTGATATGTGCAGGAAATGGAATACATGGAGAGAAAAATATATATTACAGAGGAAGAACGGGAAAAATACCGGAAGGTGGCGGATGCCTTTGTGGAGCTTGAAGATGAGGATATCGTGGTGGTTGATGTTGGCAGGTATGGTTTCGTAAAGCTACAATACTACACACCGCCTACGGGTTTTGAAAATGATTTTACATTTACGTACAGTAAGGAGATGTTTGAAAATTTGTGGAAGGAATGGTTGCATACATAGATCATCATGTTCGCAAAGGAAAATTCTGTTGAAGATATAGATTACGATGATGTTTTCGGGAGATTGTCAGAAGAAAAGCAACGGAAGCTAGAGGGTAGCAAGAAAGATTTTGTTGAAAAGGCGGGGATTATTTTATAGAAATTAATGGTATCGGGCAGTCGCTAATTTTGAAAGTGTGATTGCCTGAATTATTTGATGGTAATAGTAAATGACTAATTATTATGAATATCGTTTGATAAGTTAATAGTGTATGTAGTAAAATAGAGTTTAATAAGGTAGTATTTGATTTGAAATTATGTATGATTTTTAATTAATGTGATTATTACCATTTAAAAAGGCGGGATTATACATATGGAAAAAACAAAAGGGTTGGATCAGCTTTGGTTTTTAACGTTAGCTAAATACTCATTTGGTAATGCACCACTATTTTATGATGATATACCAGAGCGATTGAAAAAATCTGAGGATGCAATAAAAATAATGTATTACAATAACCAAAATAAGGGAATTATTACAAATGATTTTTTTGTTTGGGCTTTGGAAAATAATATTTCATATGATGCGGTTAGGTGGTTTATAAAAGATTTTTCTTATCAAGAAGATAAAGAATTAGAATGGCTTATTGATGCGCTTTTTAATCAATATACTATATATTCGGATGAGAGTAATAACTGTGTTAAATTTCGTTTTAAAGATATTGATGGGAATACTAATGTAAAATGGTATAATGATTTTGTCTTATCTGGAATAGCTTTTGAAGGGAATACTACTCCAATTGATATAGACGAGTTATTTGATAAATTTAAGTTACAAAAAAATAATAATGATGCAAAATTAAGGCACATTGCAACCTTTAATGGTGAAGATGGCAACCGTTTTGCGGATATCTTGAAATCTAATAAGGTTACAATTCTGCTAGAAACACTGCTCCAATGTGATCATATTTATATGCATTGGGCAACGGAAAATCTCCTTTATTTTTCTTTGGTGGATATTGTGGATTCGGTTCTTGAAGTACCTTTTATACTTGATGAAGTAAAAAATGTCTTATATAATTACGCAACGAAGGATAGAAATTTTTTACTTAGTTTTTTAGCGCAATATGACTACCCAAATATAAAAGAAGATAAGATTAAGGATTTTTGTGAGCATTTTATATGTTGGCTCGATTCTCTGGAAGCTCAAAATATAGAAGAAGATTTTTCACTTGAACTTTTGCGGCAAGGAATGAAATCATCTCGTAGAACAAATAATTTGTTATTTTTGCAGGAAAATACTGATAAACTACTTATTGAAAATTTTGTACCTATGTATGCAATGCGAGTTGCTACATTTCCGAATTCAAATATTCATTTTGATCAGTGCGCAATAGTGGAAGACAATATTGAAAGATATGTAAGTACATATTGCAGTAGTAAGATTGCAAATTATGATTTTTTAAAATCAAGTAGTAGTAAATGGATACAGTTATCTGATATGGTATCTGGAATTCATGGAGCATTAATGGCATATTTAAATGTTCATGATATTACAAGCATATCTAAAGAGTTATTGTGCTTTAGTGAAACACAAAAAAGGAATTTGGAAATGTTTATGAAATTAAAGAGAAAAAGTACCAGAAAAAATAAGTACTTTGATAATATGAGCAAAAACCTGCAACAAATTGAGCGTTTGCAATTTTTGATGTCTTATTGCAAAGTATAAATTATTTGTTCAAAAGCACACTACGATTTGAACACTACAAATATGGAGAATCCATCAAAATAAAATGTTGAGGGAAAGATATTATGAAAGTTTTTATATCTTATGCACATCAGGATAAAGATAAAGCTTTATATTTAAAAAGGGAACTTGAAAAAAGTCATTATGAGGTTTTAGGAGATTTTAATCTAAAGATTGGTGATGACTTTAAAAACATTTTAGATGCAAAGTTATTACGAGCTGATGCGATAATTATGCTGATAACTAAATATTATAATGCAAGCCAGTTTACCAATAGAGAAGTAATAACAGCCTATGCATATAGTGAAGCAGGGAAAGAAATCAGGATTCTTCCAATAGTATTTGATGGAGGAGAATTACCAAGTGTTTTGAATAACATTTTATATTTGTCTGCGCGTAATGATAATTTTGAGGATGCAGTAATAAGATTGTTTGCTACGCTAAATCTTTTGCGAGAAGATAGGGAGAGTCATAAGCGTACAACAGACGAAGAAGCAGAAACATTTAAGGTAAGTTTGTCTGCATTTATTAAAGGAGCGTTAGATAGATTAGAGAAAAATGAGAAAAGGAATCGAATTATGGCATACATATGTTATGTAGCGGCTTGTATATGTTTAGCCTTTGCGGTAATCTTTTCTTTATATAAAACAAATATTGCATTTCAGATAAAAGAATGGCAACTATTAGTATCAAAAACAATTAGTGGAGTTTTGACATTGGTACTTATTTTAGCATTGGGGAGACTGTTGTTTGTATTGGGTAAATCTTTTATGGTGGAAGCAATACGAAATAGTGATAGAATTCATGCAATTTCATTTGGGGAGTTTTATTTGAACGCATATGGAAGGGAAGCTACACGTGATGAAGTTCGGGAAGTGTTTGGTGATTGGAATATAGATAATGGTTCTTCATTTATTTCACAATCACCTAAAGATTATGATCCGCAGATATTAGAAAATTTAGTATTAGCAGTGGAGGCATTAAAAGATAAAGTTTCAAAATAGGAAATGCTGAATAAATATGCAAAGTGAATATAATAAAGTTAGTAATTAATATAAGGAGACATTTGTGTAAATGAAATGTGCATATTGCGGAAAAGAGGCGAAAGGAACAAAAGAGCATATTATATCGTGTGCTATTTTAGATTTGTTTCCAGAATGTTATATTACATTTGATGATGCCAGACATACATAACATGAATCTGATCCAATGATTAAAGATGTTTGTGCTGATTGCAACAACAGAAAAATATCCTATATTGACAGTTATGCCAAAGAGTTTATTAGTAAATATTTTACTCAAACATATAATGAGGACGAACAGTTAGAGGTAGAGTATGATTATGTGATGATACAGAAAATGCTTCTGAAGTATGCATTTAATGATATGAGATCACATAAAGAAGATTGTTCTTTTTTTGACCAAGAGATAATCCATTATCTTATGGATGCGGAAGACAATACTCCGAAAGAAAATGTCACAGTATTATGTGGATTAGCTGTTAATGTTTCCCCTGTTCCAGATGCTATGCTTGGTAATGAAGTTACGTTGGTGTAAGGATTCGTTTTTTTATGCTAACAGTACGATAAGAAATATAGATTATGGAACAGGACAAGTTTATTTGAATGAGAATATAGAAAAAGAAGAGTTTCCAGATTTGAAGGTTTCATATATATTCAAATTTAATAGTGTGCAGTTTATATTGATGTGCTGGGATAGAGGTTCTAAAAAAATAAAGCAGAATAAAGTTGTGCTAGAATATCAATATCCTTATAGTTTGATGAGCGAAGAAAATGAAAAGATAGTTTTACCAATATGTACAGATGAGGTTAATTATCATCAATTTGTACATATTCATGTTCGGTGGGATGGACTATTTGAATTGGGACTTATGAGAAGATTGGCTAGTGGAGGAAACTATAAGTATAAAGAGATATATGAAAAAGAGTGGGGTAAAGAGGAGAAAAAAATTATAGAAGGACATCCAAGGGGAAAATAACAATAAGGATAACAGCGTCAGGGCAGTTATAGACCGTAGAAGCGGTTTATAACTGTCCTTATTTTATTTCAAATGAGGGTGTCGCAAAATCATCAAATTAGATGATCAAGTGGCACCCTTGCTC
>OFFJ01002138.1_pt1 | contig 13046 bp, 12 predicted proteins | sample 1521261 | NCBI WGS metagenome assembly OFFJ01 (sample SAMEA3504122, study PRJEB24116) | mouse gut metagenome | biome: mouse gut; feature: mouse-associated habitat; material: faeces | place: Denmark | collected 2011 | reverse complement strand
GGCAGGAGAATGAAGAAATGCGGCAGGAGAATGAAGAAATGCGGCAGGAAAACGAAGAGATGCGGCAGGAGAACGAAGAGATGCGGCAGGAGAACGAAAAGGTGCGCCAGAAAAACGAAATGATGCAACAGGAGAATGTAAAGATGCATCAGGAGCATGAGCAGATGCAAAAAGAAAATCAAAAGATGCATCAGGAACATGAGCAGATGCAAAAAGAAAACCAAAAGATGCATCAGGAGAGTGAAAAGATACAAAAAGAGAACAAAGCGATGCATCAGGAGAACCAAAAGATACATCAGGAAAATGAAAAATTGAGGCGGGAGATGGAGAATCAATATCATCAATCCTTCATTAATATGGTAGCCATTCTGCGCAGCGTAGGACTGTCGGACGAGGATATTGTGAGCAGGCTTTGCGCACAATATCAATTGAATGAGACGCAGGCAAAAGAATATCTGTAGAGCGGCTTTTGTATGTTGGGGCATCACCGGAATCTGAAAACTGATTTCCGCATGTTCGGGAAAGGAAACATGACAGGAGCGCAAAAGTGTGGTAAACTTACATGGAAAGGCAGAAACTGTCTTTTCAAAGAGTCTGTGTCTGCGCCGCATCCGCAGGCTCTCCGGTCTTACAGGCCGGCGCATGGGCTTAAGATTAAGAAGACGGGTCTGTAAAGCAGCGCAGAAAAGAGGAAAAAATGTGGGCATATGAAAGTGTATTTTATCAGATATATCCTTTGGGATTCTGCGGAGCGCCGTTTGAAAATGACGGCGTACCGGAGAGCAGGATTTTAAAGGTGGAGGAATGGATTCCGCATATGAAGAAGCTGAATGTGAATGCGGTTTACTTTTCACCGGTATTTGAGTCCGATACGCACGGATATAATACGAGAGATTACAAGAAAATTGACACCAGGCTTGGCACCAACGAGGATTTTAAGCAGGTGGTGAAAAAGCTCCATGACAATGGAATCCGGGTGGTTCTTGACGGCGTGTTCAACCATGTGGGCAGGGGTTTTTATCAGTTTCAGGACGTGGTGAAGAACAGGGAAAATTCTCCCTATCTCAACTGGTTTCACATTAATCTCGGCGGGAATTCCAACTACAACGACGGTCTTTGGTACGAAGGCTGGGAGGGAAACTATGATTTGGTGAAGCTGAATCTTAAAAACGGCGAGGTGGTTGACCATATTCTGGATGCGGTGAAATACTGGGTGGATGAGTTTGACATTGACGGGCTGCGCCTGGATGTGGCTTACTGTCTGGATGAAAATTTTGTGCGCAGGCTGCGGAGCTTTACGGAGGGCTTAAAGCCGGAATTTTATCTGCTCGGGGAGATGCTTCACGGGGATTACAATCGTCTTATGAACGATGGTATGCTTCATTCCGCAACGAATTATGAGTGCTACAAGGGACTTTACTCCAGCTTTAACAGCATGAATATGTTTGAGATTATCCATTCCCTGATGCGGCAGTTCGGGCCGGAAAACTGGACGCTTTATAAGGGGAAGCATCTGCTTTCCTTTGTGGATAACCACGACGTGACCAGAGTGGCAAGTATTTTAAGCAACGAAAAGCATCTTCCGCTTATTTATGCGCTCTGCTTTGGTATGCCGGGGATTCCCTGCGTTTATTATGGAAGCGAGTGGGGAGCAAAGGCGAACAAGAGCGAGGGGGACCCGGCGCTTAGGCCGGATTTTGCAGAGCCGGAGTTTAATGAGCTTTCCGAGTGGATAAGCAGGCTGGCAAAGGCAAAGCAGGAATCCAAAGCTTTGAATTACGGAGATTTCCGTTCGGTGGTTCTCACCAACAAACAGTGTATTTTTGAGAGAAAGACGGAAGGGCAGAGGGTACTGGTGGCGATTAACGCTGACAGCGAGCCTTACACGGCGCATTTTGACGCGGGCTGCGGGCTGGCCGAGGATTTAATCAGCGGCAAGACCCATGATTTCGGCGGAGGAAGCGAGCTGCCGCCGTACAGCGCTTATTTCTGGAAAATGGAGCGGTAGATTTACCGGTATGGCTTTGACGGACGGGAGAGCGTTTTAGCAGGCCGAAGCGTTATAGAGAATTTAGAACAAAAGCGACAGATACGGACAGGGTGCATATTAGCGGATATGCACCCTGTCTGTATATAAAAAGTTATGAATCACTCACAACAGATATGATAGCATGAGAAAGAGGAAAATTATAGCATTTCAGTTGGATTTTTGTTAAAATAATCAGGTAATCATTTAGCATTGCGGCGGGAGCGCACAGCAAAGCGGAAAGGCGGCTGTGCGGTATGCCAACACGGAAAGGCGGCTGTGCGGCATGGCAGCGCGGAAATGAGGAAAATATGGCGGAAAAACCGGTAGATGAAAAGAAGCTCCGTTACATGGAATTTGTCAGCAGGGAAGCTGGCTGGCGTCATCATACCCATGCGGAGGATACCTGGCAGTTTGAACTTCTACAGGCCGGGGATATGCGGGCGGTCGAGGAAGGGATTATAAGATTCCGCTCGGTAAATAACGGTCATTTGTCGGATGACCCTGTGCGGAACAGGAAATATCTTTTTGTAGCCTCTGTGACCCAGGCGTGCCGGGCGGCGATAAACGGCGGAATGGATACGGAGAGAGCCTACAATGCCAGCGACCTGTTTATTCAGAAAATGGACACTCTGGCGACAGAGGAAGAAATATGTAAGCTCCAGGTGGATATGATGACTTTTTACACAAGGGAAATGGCGGAGCTTGACAGGAAGCGCGTCTATTCCAAGCCTGTGGTTATCTGCATGGATTATATTTATAACCATCTGCACGAACCGATTCGCATACAGGCTCTGGCGGAGCAGGTGGATTTAAATGCCAGCTACCTGTCCACCCTGTTTAAAAAGGAAGCGGGCTGTTCCATTTCGGATTATATTCTTTCAAAAAGGATGGAGGCAGCGCGGAATATGCTGAAATATTCTGAATATTCCTATGCGGAAATCAGCGCAATTCTGGCGTTCAGCTCTCAGAGCCATTTCAGCAGGATTTTTAAAAAGGAAATGGGATATACCCCGAAGGAATATCGGGACAGATTTTTTCAAAACTGAAATTACACATAAAAACATATTGACAAAATAATATTATATGACGTATAGTATTTATAACACATAATACTATACGTCATATAATATTATAGAAAACTATAATATCCCGGACTGCGAAGCTTTTCAGGTCAGGGGGAAAGGAGGAAGGCAGTTATGGTGTTTAACACGGGAGCGGCGCTTTTAGACGCGATTGTTCTGGCGGTTGTGTCCAGAGAGCCGGAAGGGGCTTACGGGTATAAAATCACTCAGGATGTCAGGCAGGTGATAGAGCTTTCGGAATCCACATTGTATCCGGTGCTTCGGAGACTGCAGAAGGACGAGTGCCTCGAGGTCTATGACAGGGAATGCGCGGGCAGGAATAGGAGATACTACAAGACAACGGAAAAGGGGCGGCTGCAACTAAACCTTTACGAGGGCGAATGGATTAAATATTCTGCGAAGATTAATCGTATATTTGAGGGAGGAATGAAAAATGAGTAGATGGGAATTTATGAGGCAGCTGGAGAAATTACTCTCCGATATCTCGCCTAACGAGCGGGAGGAAGCCCTTCAATATTATAATGATTATTTTAACGATGCGGGTATGGAAAATGAGCAGGAGGTAATCAAAGCCTTAGGTTCGCCGGAGCAGGTTGCAAAGATAGTGAAAGACGGGCTTGGCGATGGCGGCAGTCAGGGGGAATTTACGGAAAACGGCTTTTTAAACAGCACGGTGCGGCAGAATGAACTGATGAGAAAGGAGGCTGGTTTCGGGAAGGATGCCGGGGCGGCGCAGGAGGGTGAAGCTGCCAGAGAAGGCGAAAATATCTTTGGCCAGAATACAGATACCTTTGGGTACGGGTATTCGCAGAGCGGCGATGATACCCGGGAAGGTTATGACTCGTTTAGTCAATCAGATGAAGGAAGCGGACAGCCGCAGAAAGAGAAGAAGGATTTGCCGGTGTGGGCGATTGTACTGATAGTTTTTGCGTGTATACTTGGCTCGCCGGTGATTCTGGGGCTGGCATGCGGGGCGCTTGGCCTTATCATCGGAGTGCTCACAGCAGTATTTGCAACGGTTTTTGGAATCGGGCTGGCGGCTGCGATTTGCTTTATCGTGGCGGTTGCCCTTGTGATTGCCGGTTTTGGCGTGCTGATTCCCCATCCTTTTGAAGGTATCGGGCTTTTGGGCGGCGGCTTCATCTGCGGAGCCCTTGGGATTTTGTTTATGCTGCTTACCGTGCTTTTGGTCACAAAGGTAATACCGGCAATCTGCCAGGGAATTGCTTCTATATATAACAGTATTTTCAGAAAAAAAGGAGGAGCAAAGGGATGAAAAAATTTATAAAAGTGAGCCTGATGACCGCCGGGGTTTTAGGAGTGCTGGGATTTGCGTTCTGTTTAATCGGCGTTATAGTCAGCGGAAGAAATTTTATGATGACGGTGAGAAACGATGTACATGCAGACAAAAGGCTTGCCGTTGTGGAGAGAGTGTTTGAGGGCGTGGAGAAAGGCATCAGCGCGTCAAAAAGCGGAAAGGCGGCAGATTATACGGACTACACTCACCACGTCGCGCCTGATAAGCTGACGGTGAATAATTCGGAGACCACGGAAAGCGAGTATGAACATCATATTGAAACAGCGGGCATAAAGGAGCTGTACGTTTCACTTGGTGCCGGAATCTGTACCATAAGCGAAAAGGATGAAGCGGACGGGTTGATTGACCTTTATGTGAACGGGAAGGGCGGCTTTGATTTTTATATAAAGGATAACACCCTCTACGTGGAGGGCTTTAAGGGAAACCAGCTCTTTAACGTCAATCAGATTGATAATGAGATGACGCTTCGGATTCCCAAAGGTATGGGATTTGAGGAAATGGATTTGGAAATCGGCGCCGGAATTATGGAAATCGAGAACCTGAAAGCAAAAGAGCTTGACGCGGTAATAGGAGCCGGAGAGCTTAACCTTAATAAGGCGGAAATCGTTGACTTTTCCGTGGAAATCGGCGCCGGAAACCTTGTTGCAGGCGACATGCACGTGTGGGAGGCGGATTTGGAGGTTGACCTCGGCAACTGCAGCTATGAAGGCGTTATTGAGCAGGAGCTGGATGCGGAATGCAATATGGGAAGCATGGATTTCCTGCTTAAGGGAAAGGAAAAGGACCACAACTATGAAATTGAATGCAGCGCCGGGAATGTGGAGATAAACGGTTGGGAATTTACCGCGCTGGGAACGGAAAAATATGTGAACAACGGAGCTGCCACCACCTTTGAGCTGACCTGCAGCATGGGAAATATTACGCTGGATTTTGCGGAGTAGTGACAGGATGAGCAAAAGGTTCCGGCAAATTTTAAAAGGGAATGACTGCCCGCGGAAAATCCTGCGGAGAAAGGAGAGCGTATGATTACATTGATTGTACTGCTGGCGTTACTGATTGTATTTATGGCGATTGGCCTGTGCTTCCATATAGCGGGAGGGGTACTGAAGCTGGCTTTTAAACTGATATTCTGTCTGCCATGCGCCGTTATCTGCGTTGCGGCCGGAATTGTCCTTTGCTGCACGCTGATTTTAATACCTGTAGGTATTGGCTGCTTTAAGCTGGCCGGAGGCCTGCTGAATCCTTTCAGAATGTGTGTATTATAGGAAATCTTATGATTTTTCCTGTAAGATGTAAAATTATTATCAAAAATTTCCCGCTGCTGATACTTTTTGAATAAAAAAGTCCTCTTAGGTTAATATAAGGACATTATATCAACCTATAGGAGGGAAAAAGATGAACGATAGCACATTGGCGGAAAATGATATTTGCAGATTCAGGGATTTTTTGAAAAACGAAGAAAGAGAGCCTGCAACTATTGAGAAATATGTGAAAGAGATAAAATCCTTTTGCGAATGGTTATGCGGCAGGCCGGTAACCAAAGAAGCTGTTATAGAGTGGAAAGAACGTTTGCAGAAACAGGAATATGCGCCTGTCACCGTAAACGGAAAGCTTTCTGCTCTGAACGGCTTCTTTTCCTTTATGGGCTGGCAGGAACTGCGGGTAAAATTTCTCCGTATCCAGCGCCGGATGTTCAGGGCACAGTCAAAGGAGCTGACAAAAGGAGAGTTCGAACGTCTGATAACCACGGCGCAGAAGGAAGGGAAGGAGCGTCTGATGCTTCTGATGGAAACTATCTGCGCCACGGGAATCCGGGTGAGCGAGCTGCCCTATATCACGGTGGAGGCGGCGAGGGCAGGGCGCGCGGAGGTGGATTTGAAAGGGAAAATACGTGTCATATTACTGCCGGGTAAGCTCTGCCGCAAGCTGATTAAGTATGCGGAGGGACAGAAAACCACGGCGGGAGCAATTTTCCTCACAAAAAACGGGACAAGCCTTTCAAGGAGGCAAATCTGGCGGGAGATGAAGGAACTTTGTACAAAGGCAGATGTGGAGAGCAGCAAGGTGTTTCCTCACAACCTGCGGCATTTATTTGCAGTTTCGTTTTATAAAATCAGCAAGGATATTGTAAAGCTGGCGGATGTGCTGGGGCACAGTTCGATTGAAACCACACGGATTTATCTGCTTACGACAGGGGAAGAACATGTAAGACAGCTGGAATTGATGAAACTTATGATATAGACAGAATTCATATTCTGACTACAACGAGATTATACGTTACATAGATTAAAGTAATTATAGCACAGATAATCATAGGATTTCAATATTTTTTATGAATTTAAAGCATGCGTAAGCAGAACCACAAAAATTTATTTTTGTGGTCTTGTTTTTCTATGCCCTTTATTTTGATTTTAGACCTGTTTATGGCAGGGGAAAGCATAAATGCCGCCTGAATTTATGAGTAAATATCCTGACGGCCCCGGAAATTGTAGTCAGAATATGAATTCCGTCTATATGTTTGAATTTATAACTGGAGCGCTCAGGAAAAAGCTGCATGGAAAAATAAGGGGGAAGGGAGTAACGATTCATGAAGAATAAGAAAACGCTTAAACAAGGATTGGTATTGTTTCTGGTATTGATATTATGTATGGGAGTATCTTTTACTGCCTTTGCAGAAAACAGCGAACCGGAAAGCCATACGCTTGATGACTCGATAGTCAGCAAGATAGATGAATCGCCTGATAATGAAGAAAATCTGCCGGATGATTATTCTATGGGAGATGAAGTAAACGTACCGCCTGATTCAGAGGAGGATTTAAGCGACGGAAATACTCTAAAGGACGATTCGGACAATAGCGATAATCCGGGAGACGGCTTTGACATGCCTGATAATCCGGGAAGCGGTTTCGAAGTGACTGAGAATCCGGGAAACAGCTCCGACATTCCTGAGAATGCGGGAAGCGGTTCCGGTATGATTGAAAATCCGGGGAGCGGTTTTGAAGTAGTTGATAATTCAGGAAGCAGTTCCGGCGTGATTGAAAATCCGGGAAGCGGTTTTGAAGTAATTGATAATTCAGGAAGCAGCTCCGGCGTGCCTGATAATGTGGAAAGCGACCCGGATTATCCCGGCAACGCAGGAAAAAGTTTAGGAACGGACCCAAGTGTATCTGGAAATTCGGGAAACAGTTCGGGAAGCAGCCCGGGAACAGGAGCAAGCAAGCCCGATATCCCGGAAAACAGCGAAGGAACAGGCGCAAACGACCCGAGCGAGCCCGGCAGTTCAGGAAACAGCTCAGGAAGTAAATCGGGAAGCAGTTCGGGAACAAGCACAGGCAGCACAGGCAAGCCCAGCAGTCCGGGAAGCAGCCCGGGAACGGGAACAAGCGACCCGAACGAACCGGGCAGCTCAGGAAACAGCTCGGGAAGTAAATCAGGAAGCAGTTCGAAAAGCAGTTCGAGCAGCTCAGGAAGCAGTTCAAGCAGCGCAAGTAAGCCCGGCAGTTCGGGAAGCAGCTCAGGGTCAGGAACAAGCGACCCGAGCGAACCGGGCAGTTCAGGGAGCAGCTCAGAAAGTAAATCGGGAAGCAGTTCGAGCAGCGCAAGCAAGCCCGGCAGTCCGGGAAGCAGCTCAGGAACGGGAACAAGCGACCCGAGCGAACCCGGCAGTTCGGGAAGCAGCCCGAGCAGCAGCCCAAGCGACCCGAGTGAACCTGTAAGCCCGAGCGAACCGGACAGCTCAGAGGGTTCATCTTCCCAGGCAACACCGACCCCGCAAGCGACGTCCACCCCGCAAGTAACGCCAACGCCGCGAGCAACATCCACGCCACGGGCAACGTCCACCCCACGAGCAACATCCACGCCGCAGGTAACGCCAACGCCGCGAGCAACGCCAACGCCGCAAGTAACGCCAACGCCGCGAGCGACATCTACCCCGCGGGCGACGTCCACGCCGCGTGTAACACCGACGCCGCGAGCGACGTCCACGCCGCGTGTAACACCGATGCCGCGGGCAACATCCACGCCGCGGGTAACGCCCACGCCACAGGTAACGCCAACGCCGCGGGCAACATCCACGCCGCGGGTAACGCCTACCCCTGTGGCAACGGCGACACCCGGCGTAACGCCTACTCCCGCGGCAACGGCGACACCCGGCATAACGCCTGCGCCAAGCGCGACGCCGCCGGAAACGAGAATAACCATTGAGCCGGAGATACCTGAAGAGATTACGCCGGACAGCCCGGATATTATTGTTATCATAGATGACGATACGCCCCGCGTGCTGGTTAAGGTGAAAAATCCCGAAACAGGAGAAGAAACATATGAGGAGAATGAGGATATACCTGTCGTCACCGAGCTGCCTGAGCCGGTCGAGCCAGACAGCCCCGATATGGTAATTCTCATTGATGATGATGTACCGCTTGCTTATATAAAGGTAAAAGACCCTGAGACGGATGATTATGTATATATTCCTGAGGAGGATGTACCTCTTGCACTTATAGGAATCCCGCAGATGGGAGATAACTCTGACAGCGGCCTGTGGCTGTTACTGTTTGCAGCTTCGTTAGGAGGCATGTTCTTTACTTTAATTGAAGCGAAGCACGGGAAAAAATAATAGTAAGAACCGGGGGCAGCGTCGGCAATGATAGTCGGCGTTGCTTTTGCGCAAAGTTCAGGAAGAAATCTGTAAATTATGAAAAACAGAAATATATTCGGAAATATAATCAGCAGGAAAAAGTCCATAGGCCTGTATCTGACAGCGTTTATGCTGCCGGCCTTAATTATGCTCGAAGCGTTCAGACGGCTTGAAATATATCCCTTTGGAGACAGGCAGGCAATCATAGTGGACGGATGGCATCAGTATTATCCGTTTTTTGCGGAATTACACAGAAAACTCAGGGAAGGGGAATCCTTGCTATATTGCTGGCGCATTGGTATGGGAATTGATTTTATTTCGCTGATTTCCTATTACCTTGCAAGTCCCTTGAACCTGCTGATTGTACTGTTTCCGGTCAGCCGGTTACAGGAAGTCTTTACATTATTTATTTTGATTAAAATCGGCTTTTCAGGCTTGTTCTGCGCTTTTTCGCTAAACGAAATCAACAGGACGAAAGAACCCGGAGTGGTGATATTTTCAACGTTTTATGCATTGTGCGGCTGGGCGGTCGGCTATTACTTTAATACGATATGGCTTGACACCTTTGCGATATTTCCGCTGGTGGTTTCAGGTATCAATAAGGTTGTAAAGAAAAATGAATTCAGGCTTTATATAATATCCCTTGCATCGGCAATCATTGCCAATTATTACATAGGGCTTATGGTTTGTTTTTTTACGGTATTCTACTTTTTTGTACAATGCATCGTCAATAAAAACAGCGTTAAGGAACTGTTTGTAAACCTGAAAAACATAGTCATATATTCCACCGTTTCTGTCATGATATCCGCCGTCGCCACACTTCCGTCGTTTGTAGCCTTGCAGGATGCCTGCAAAACCAACGCGAAACCGGAGAAATGGCAGATTATCAGGGGATGGCTGGAGATATTTGTGGATTCTCTTGCCTTTAATACAGATATAACCTATCTGGGAAACTTTCCATATATTTATTGCGGGATAGCCAGCATGATATTTCTTTTTGCCTTCTTTAAAATGAAGAAAACCGGCAAGAGGGAAAAAGCGGCTTACGCGGTATTTATCATATTTTTTTACGCCGGCATCAATGTAAATGTTTTGAATTATTTATGGCATGGAATGCATAATCCGAATGCGTTTCCTGACAGATTTACTTTTATGTTTTCTTTTCTTCTGATAATGCTGGCATATCAGGCTTTTTCCAGGGCGGAAGAGATAAGCAAAACGGACTGCCTGATGATATGCCTGTTTGCCGGTATGTTTTATCTGTTAGTATCTTTTGAAACCATACGGGAATATGCGAAGAACAATAATTTTGAATCTGTTCTGGATGCGGTTTTGTCAGGAGAATTGGATTTTAAACCTTTTCTGTTCAGAAATATGTTGATTATAGCGGAGTATTTATTAATCATATGTCTTTTTGAAAAGAAAATGTTCAACAAAAAAGTATTTACGTTGTTTATAGCGGTCATTGCAGGGCTGGAACTTGTGCCCACGGTTATCTCAAAGGTGGAAGTGCTTGGAACCACTGAAAGAAATAATTATCCTGACAAATACGGAGAAGTGCAGGAGATTTTAAGTAAAATTGATGCAGAGGCGGAAAATGATTTTTTCAGAGTTGAACTGGCAAAATTATTTACATTGAATCCGTCGGCCATATATGGTTATAACGGTATTTCAGAATTTTCCTCGGTTGTAAAGGAGGCGAAAATCAATCTGTTAAAAGATATGGGGTTTCGCGCCGAATATCCGATTAGGTATTCTTATCAGAACTCAACGCCTGTTAACAATATGTTCCTTAATTTGAAATATCTGATTTCCAGGGGAGAGCAAATGGTGAATCAGGAGTATCTTACGGAAAAATGGAGGGTGAATGACGTTTATGCATACGAAAATACCGCATATCTTCCAATTGGATTTATGGTAGAGCAGGGTATGGCGAATTATAAATTTGAGGGAGACACTCCTTTTGAAAAGCAGAACAATCTTGTAAAGGCCGCCACAGGGATAGAGGAGGATGTTTTCGAGGCTTTGGATATCATTCACGTCGGGCATGAAAATGTATGCGTGGAGAGATGGGGATACGGTACATACACTTACAGACCGCCGGAAAACGCTGACGGAGGGGACAGGGAGAAGTTTAAATATAATTATGAAATGCCTCAAAACGGCTGCGCTTACGTGTATATGGATTTATACGGGGCGGGAAATGCCTGGGTGGAATGCGGAGAAAAGGTGGAATTTCATGAAATAGGCGAAGCCAATATTTTTCCGGCAGGAACCTACAGGAAGGGGGATATATTTTCGGTTCGCTCGGAGGTGGATTCCGGGTGGTCGGGGGAGCTTAAAATATTTGTGAGCATATTAAACTGCGACGTTCTTGACAAAGCATATGAGATATTGGAGGAGGGAGCGTTAAATGTAACAAATTATACGTCAAATGGACTGCAGGGAGTAATAAAAGCGAAGAAAGACGGGCTGATGTATACCTCTGTTCCCTATGAGAGGGGATGGAAGGCGTATGTAGATGGTGAAAGGGCGGATATCACATTGATTGCCGACGCGCTTATAGGTATTGAAGTGAAGGAAGGGGAGCATGAAATAGAGCTGAAATACTCGCCGGCCCATGTATATGCGGCTATGCTTTTATCCCTGCTTGGAGTATGCAGCCTGATATTATTGATATGGCATGAGAGAAAGAGAGGGCGGAGGTAGGATGCAAAGGGAATTTCAGATTATAATTAAAATCCTGTGTGTTGCTCTGTTTATTGAGTTCTTACTGTTTAATTACAGGCATTGGGAATCCCTGTTCAATAAAGAGGTTAAGGAATACAGCGTTCAGATATCTGAAGGCATGGAAACAATGGAGGATGGGACTTACCGCGCCGGAGCAGGCGAAAAATACCTGAAATTTTCAAATATCGATACAAAGCTGAGCACGCTGTTTTTGGATATAGAGCCGGTTGACAGGGGGAAGGATAATTTTGAACCGGTTACGATAGAGCTGTGGGCCAGGGACGACGGACATGAAGAATACTACAGGATTCCGTCGAGGGAATTATGGCATATGAGGAAAAAGAGCCAGTATCTCACCTGTCATTTTTACGGCGACTGTAAAAGCCTGAAACTTGTCTTGAATCTGCCCGAGGGAGAGCGTTTCAGGATTCATTACTTTTTGAATCCGGTTATACCGATATTTTTTTCATGGCTGAGAGTGCTTGCGGTTTTCGGCGTTATCGCTTTTTGCTATGCCTTTCGCCCGTCTTCCTTTATTTATCGGATTTCTTTTATCGGGAACAGCAGGATAAGAAAAAGGATAATGATTTTCCTGCTGGCAGGGAATATGGCGCTTCTTTTCAGTATATCGGGGCTGAATCCCGTTTTTCAGAAGGAAAACGAGTTTACATATCAGAAAGGATATCAAAGACTGGCCAGAGCGCTTGCCGGGGGGCAGTTTTCACTTCTGGAAGAGCCGGGAGAAGTTTTGAAGGGCATGGAAAATCCTTATGATTATATGCACCGCGAAAAAATTCTCAAAGAAGCGGGCGAAAGCTATTTATGGGACCATGTTTATTATGAAGGAAAATACTATATATATTTCGGGGTGGTTCCGGCAGTCCTTTTCTACCTCCCTTATTATTTGCTGACAGGAGAGGATTTGTCCAACAGGGCGGTAATTTTAATCGGGGCGTTTGTGCTGCTCACAGCGATAGTCGGATTGACGTATCAGGTGATAAAAAGATGGTTTCCCAAAACCAGTGTCGGAGCATGGTTTTTACTGACTGAGCTTATAGTGGGGAGCAGCAGACTGATATATATGTGCAAAAGGACGGATATGTATACGGTTCCGATTATCACAGGGCTTGGTTTTGGATTTTTAGGGCTTTTATTGATGTTTTATGCTACCCGTCACGCACTTTTGGCAGACGTTACCATACTAACGAGAACAGGCCCGCTGTTTACAACTTTGGTTGCCGATTTTTTTCTGCA
>OFFJ01002132.1_pt1 | contig 13076 bp, 10 predicted proteins | sample 1521261 | NCBI WGS metagenome assembly OFFJ01 (sample SAMEA3504122, study PRJEB24116) | mouse gut metagenome | biome: mouse gut; feature: mouse-associated habitat; material: faeces | place: Denmark | collected 2011 | reverse complement strand
GCCGTCCCTCCGGACGGCGGCCCCGGTCTTTTCACAGAGCCTGTTTCGTATCTCAGTACGCGGGGATTGGAGAGGGGATTTTTGCCCAACGAGGCCAAAGACCGCAGCCATCCGGCAGACTGCAAGGCTGTTTATCGAAGCTTGGGCGGAAAATCAGCTGCCGGGGCAAGCGCAGGGAGATATGCAGCGGGCGCTCAGAGCTTCCTGTAGTGGTAAAATGCGGCAAAATTGTTAAACAGCACGTCCTCCAGGAACGTTTGCTCCAGCCCCAGGGCCAGGGCTTTGTTCAGCTCCTTCTGCGGGCACCAGATGGGATAGTCCGAGCCCCAGAAGACGTGGGTGGGGTCGTACTCCCGCAGGATGGGGTAGAGGGGAGCCTTGTCCGCAACATAGCTGAAGGAGGAGCTGATATCCGTATAGACGTTGGGAAGCTTCGCCAACGGGCGGATCTTCTCCACATCCCAGTCCCCCCAGTTGCCCAGGTGGGCGGCGATGCACCGCAGCCGGGGAAAGGCTGCGGCGATGGGGATCATATGCCGGGGGCCGGAGACATTCACCCGCGGGTCCCCCATGTGGGCAATCAGGAACATATCCTGGCGCTCCATCTCCTCAAACATGGGAAACAGCCGCTCGTCGTCCAGGGCGAAGTGCTGAAACTCCGGGTGAAGCTTCACCCCGTATATCCCGTGTTCCCGCATCCATTGCAGTTCTTCCCGGTAGCCCTCATACCCGGCGTGGAGAGTGCCGCAGGGGATGAGGCCCGGGTGCGCCTCCGTCTCCGAAAGAATATAGCGATTGATATGCTCCACCTGATGAGCCGTGGTGGCGGCAGAAAACACCATGGCATAGTCGATATGCGCACGTCCCAGAACCTCCAGCAGCTCATTGACGCTGCCGTAGTGGTTGGGCGGCTCGGGCAGGTCAAAGTACTCCGCCGTGGCGATGGTGGCCTTGGCGGCGATCTTTTCGGGAAAAATGTGGGTATGCATATCAATGACTTTCATGGAACGTCCCTCCTGCACGGCGGCTTTTCTATGAGTATAGCACACACAAAAGCGTCTATAAAATAGCCGATACCGCCAAAAATGCAAGGGTCAGGAGAAAGAAAATCAGTATCAATTTCCACACAAACCGCACCCACCGGTCGTAGGGCACCTCCCCCAGAGCCAAGCCGCCCATCACCACCGCCGCCGTAGGCGTGACGATGTTCACCAGCCCCGAAGCGGACTGGAACGCAGTGACGATCAGGCTGCCGCCAATTCCGGCGAACTCCCCCAGAGGGGCCAAAATGGGGACGGACAGGGTGGCCAGCCCCGAGGACGAGGGAATCAGTACCGACAGCGGGATATAAATGAGATACACCAGCAGGATGAAGGCCACCGAGCCCGCCCCCTCCAGGGCGCGCTCCCCCCAGTAAAGCACCGTGTCGGTAATCTGCCCGCCATCCATCAGGACAGTGATACCCCGGCTGATACCGATAATAAAGCCTACGCCGATCAAGTCCGCCGCCCCGGCTACGAAAGCCTCCACAGTATCCACCTCCCCCAGGCCGTAGGCCAGGCCGATAACGATGCCGCCCACCAGAAACAGGCCGCTCAGCTCCAGGAACCACCATCCCAGGGTGGGAATAGGGATACCGATCTCGTCAAAGGGGATCACCGCGTAAATCATAATCAGGAACACCACCGCAAAAAGAGCTAGAGTCACCTTCCGGCGAAGGGTGAGGGTGGGGATCTCTCCCCCGGCCGGGCGAACAAATTTATGGCTGAATCCGGCCGTCAGGGATTTCTCCGGGTGGCTGCGCACCTTGGCGGCGTAGGCCATCACGTACCAGATAGCCACCGCGTCAAAGAGGACCAGCATTACCAGCCGCACCGCGAGGCCGTCCCCCAGGCTCACCCCTGCGAAGCCGGAGGCAATGCCCGTGGCGAAGGGGTTCACAGTGCTTGCCAGTACGCCCGCCCCGCTGCCCAGCAGCACCACGGCGATGCCTACCAGCGGATCGTAGCCCGCCGAGACGAACACGGGGATCAGAAGAGGGTAAAAGGCCATGGTCTCCTCCCACATGCCGAAGGAGGTCCCCCCCAAACTGAACAGGATCATCAATACCGGAATCAGCAGGATCTCCTTTCCTCCCAGCAATCGGATGACGTTGCTGACCCCCGCATCGATGGCTCCGGTCTTCATCACAACCCCCAGGAAGCCGCCTACCATCAAAATGAACAGCGCCACGTCCACCGCATCGTAGAACCCCTGGAAGGAGGCCAGAATCACTTCCCCCGGTCCCTGGGGCTGCCTTTCCACGCTCTGATAGGTTCCTGCCACCGGGGCCTCCTCCTCCCCAGCGCGCTGGTAGGCCCCGGCAGGGATCACCCAGGTGGCAGCCGCCACCAGAATCAGCAGCAGGAACAAAATTGTGTACGCCGTAGGCATCCGGAATTTTTTCATGGTACTTCAATCCTCCATTCCACCTTAGAACCTGTATTCATAACCTGAGGATGCCGGCAGGACGAGGATTTTTCTCGTCAGACAAGGAGATTTTCCCGTGAAGCGGCGCTTTCAGCGCTAAGCCCGCCGATGGCGGGCCAACGGATGGGGCCGTTGCAGAATCTCATGTGGCGGGAAAAAGGCCGGACAGACGGGCGTGCTGCGGTTGTGAATACAGGTTCTTAGTTTGTGCGGAATCGGGCCGCTTATGGCTGGAGAATTTTGGCGGGGAGGAACAAATTTTTTGCTTCTTGCGTCAAATTCGACAAAACCCGGTTGACTGCGCGCGGAAAACAAGATATTATGTAAAGGAACAATTTTTCTGTGAGGATGTTTTGCCGTGAAAGAAGAATGCCTGATCTGCCAGGCTCCGCTGGAATATCTGGAGCAGGACATATCCATGGAGTGCGCGATATGCCGCAAGCGTGAAAACAGCAAAACAAGATGTGTAAACGGCCACTATATCTGCAACGAATGCCACACACAGGGGATGGACAGTATCATCGGTCTGTGCCTGGCGGAGACGTCCAAAAACCCAATTGAGATCATTGACAGGATAATGGATCAGCCCTTCTGCCATATGCACGGACCGGAGCATCACGTTTTCGTCGGCTCGGCGCTCCTGACCGCTTTCAAAAATGCGGGTGGAAACATCGATCTGCATCCCGCACTGCTGGAAATGATGAGCAGGGGCAGGAGTGTCCCCGGCGGCGCCTGCGGATTCTGGGGCGCCTGCGGAGCGGGAATCAGCGCGGGAATATTTCTGTCCATCATTTCCCACTCCACTCCGCTGACGGCAGCGCCTCTCGGAGATGCTAATCAAATGACCGCCGCAGCGCTGGGGCAGATCGGAGCGATAGGCGGTCCGCGCTGCTGCAAGAGGAATTCCTACTTGTCCATCCTGGCGGCGATTGATTTTGTAAAAGATCGTTTTCAGATCCAAATGGAAAAACCGGTGGTCGTGTGCCGCCGTCCTTCCCAAAACAACCAGTGCATCGGGAAAAAATGCCCCTTTTCAAGAGTAAACCAGTGATAATTTATCCAAGGAGGATCAATTATGGCAACCCATCGCTGCCCCAAATGCGGGGAGGAATACTCCGATACATACCGCTCCTGCCCCTTCTGCGAAGAGGAGGACGCCATCAAGCACGGCCGGCCCCTGCGCAGGCGGGGCGGACGCAGGCTGGAAAAGCGTCCAAGCGGCAGCGGCGGCGCCGGCGGAATCATGCTGCTGCTGATGTGCGTCATCATCTTATGCGTGGTGGGGTATGTCGCCTTCGGGGACGATGTGGCAGACGCGGTGGGCATCCGGGACGCTCAGCCCGCCCCTCCCCCCGACGCCAGTCAGACGGAGCCGCAGGCGCCCCCCAGTTCAGATGGTCAGACCCCGGAGCCGCCGGTACCCAATGAGGACGAGCCCGCCCCCAGTGTGGATCCGGTCATCTCCGATGAACCGCCGGTATCCGATGAGCCTGCGGAACCGTCCGGTCCCCTGGCACTGTCTCAGACGGACATCACCATCCCGGCAGGAGAGACCGGACGCCTCACTGCCAGCGGCGGCAGCGGCGAAGTCACCTGGTCCTCCTCCAACCCGGAGATCGCCTCCGTGGACAACGGCGCCGTCACCGGCAAGGCGGGGGGCACCGTGACTATCACTGCCTCCAGCGGCGAGGAGACGGCCACCTGTCAGGTGAAGGTGGAGGGCGAGCCCTGGGTGGACCCCAACCCCAGCATCTACCGGCTGAACAGGGAGGACTTCACCCTGTCCTCCAGCGAGACCTCCTGGCAGATGAAGGTGAAGAAGGACAATGGCAAGTGGGAGATCATGGGGCCCAACGAGGGCGTCGCCTGGGCCAGCAGCAACACCGGCGTTGCCTCTATCAGCGAAACAGGCTTAGTCACCAAGACCGGCAAGGGCACCACCCAGATCACAGCCACCGTGGGCGGCGTGACGCTGGAGTGTACTGTGCGGATGTCCTGAAATTCCCGTTTGTTACAATTTGATACCGGAAGCAGCGAGGAAACTGGCCGGAGATGGCCCGCTGGCCTCGCTGCTTTTTTGCTTGCGGGCCATTTTTTGTGCAGACTATCCAAAAGAAACAGCTGCATTTTGGTCTTTTTAACGGAGTCCGGTCTGGGGGAAAATTTTTCTTGCTGGAATGGTAAAGCAAGTGTTGACAAATTAAAAACGACATGTTACAATTTGGTTACAAATGTGACAAACCTCTTTAAGAAAGGACGTGACCGGATGGCACAGAAGACGGAAGGCGTGGTGTACCGCAACCACCCCCTGCGCCGGATCGGCAAAACCATTTACTACGGCTCCATGGCGGACTCCCATATCATCCAGATGCATGTCAAGGAAAGCAGAACGGAGAATGATCTGGAAATCGCCACCAGAGTTGCCGTGGAACTCCACCAGCGGGCCGGAGCGGACCAGAAGAGCCGTGACCGTGTGGTCAAGCGCAGCGAAAAGGACAGTCTCTATGCCGCGATGGATATCTCCGCCATCTGGCTGGAGCGGGCTCTGGCCGGTAAGTAACCGCCGCCGGAAGGCACACACATAAAATACTCAACAAAAGAAAAGAGCGAGGATTTTACTCATGAGAAAGTTACTGGGAAAAACGCTGGTTCTGGCAGTTATGACTGCCGCCCTTCTGACCGCAGCCGCCTTTGCCGCCGAGAGCGGCACCGTCAACACCGATGCCCTCCGGTTCCGGTCGGAACCCTCCACTACCGCTCCCACCCTCGCCTATCTGAACACCGGCGCACAGGTGGAAATTCTGGAGGACTTGGGCGATTGGTACAAGGTCAGCCATAACGGTTCCACCGGTTATCTCTTTGCCTCCTATGTATCTTCCAGCGCCAATGCCAGCGTTGTATCCTCCTCCTCCGCTGAATCTGTTGCGGGCAAGACCGGCATGATTACCGGCAGCACCGTCAACTTCCGCAGCGGCCCCTCCATGGATGACAGCATCATCACCACCCTCAGCGATGAGACCGAGGTAACCATTGTCACCGTGACCGACGACTGGTGTCTGGCCGAGTTGGACGGTCAGGAGGGCTACGTAAAAGCCGACTATGTTTCCGTAAACGGCATTCCCTTGGTGGACCCCCGGGGCATTATTACCGGTGACTGCGTCAATGTCCGCAGCACCCCCTCCACCGAGGGCAGCATTGTTGCCAAGGTCTATGCCGGAAACCTGGTGGACCTGCTTGCCCTGGAGGACGATTGGTACGCCGTCTCCTGTGACGGGCAGACCGGTTACATCCGCTCCGACTTCCTGCGGGTATACACCGGCGCTCCCGGCGGCGGTCTGGGTGCGGACATCGCCGCTACCGCCCAGGAGTATCTGGGGGTGCGGTACGTATACGGCGGCGCTTCCGCCAGCGGCTTCGACTGCTCCGGATTTACCATGTATGTGTTCAGCCTGTACGGCTACAGCCTCCCCCACTCCGCCACGTCCCAGTGGAACAACTCCGGTACATATGTGGCCCGTGAGGACCTGCAGCCCGGTGATCTGGTTCTTTTCTGTGATCCCTCCCGCAGCAACGGCAAAGCCTGCTCCCATGTGGGGATTTACATCGGCGACGGAGATTTCATCCACGCCTCCTCTGGCTCCGCCCATGCGGTGAAAATCAGCAGTCTCAGCGAAAATTACTACGATGGCTACTATGTCGGCGCAAAACGCGTGGCATAAGTTGCATTTCTCTCATAATTGTGTTACAATAACCGCTGGATGGGTTCGCCCATCCGGCGGTTTTCTCTGTCTTGTGGACGCAGAGATGATTCGTCTGCACCAATCACGGGGAACATACGGACAGTGCCCCGTATCCAATACACAAGGAGGCTGTTTTTATGACAATGGATCAACGCGCACAGCAGCTGACAGACAGCTGCATGAAGCGGGCGGTGGAGCTGCTGGCCATCGACAGTCCCACCGGCTACACCTGGATGGCGGCGGAGCATGTGACGGACGCCTTCCGGATCATGGGCCTGGACCCGGAGATCACAAGGAAGGGCGGCGTTCTGGTGTGCCTGAACCCGGACGCGCCTGAGGAAGACGCGGTGCTTCTGGAGGCCCATGTGGACACCCTGGGCGGCATGGTAGCGGAAATCTCCGGCAGCGGGCGGCTGCACCTCACCCCTCTGGGCGGCATGGAACCCAACAACGCCGAGGGGGAAAACGTGCGCATTGTCACCCGTTCGGGGAAAATTTACACGGGGACATTTCAGATGAAAAATGCCTCCATCCATGTCAACACGGACTATCACACTGCCAAGCGGGAATATAAATCTATGGAAGTGGTCATCGACGAGGAGGTTGCCAGCCGCGATGATGTGGAAAAGCTTGGCATTCTGCCTGGGGATATCGTCTGCTTTGACCCCAGAACCCGGGTAACAGACTCCGGCTATATCAAGAGCCGTTTTCTGGACGACAAGCTGTCGGTCGCCATCCTCCTGGAGCTGGCCGCTCGGGTAGCGGCGGGAAAAATCAAGCCCTCTCGCCGGGTATGGGAGCATATTACCGTATTCGAGGAGGTAGGACATGGCGGTTCAGCCTCTGTGCCCCAGGGTGTCACAGAGGCCATCAGCGTGGATATGGGCTGTGTGGGCGACGGGCTGGGTTGCGATGAGCGGAAGGTATCCATCTGCGCCAAGGACAGCGGCGGCCCCTACCACTACGAGGTGGTCACCGCCCTCATTGAAGCTGCCCGCAGGAGCGGCGCGGACTTCGCTGTGGACGTATATCCCGCCTACGGGTCCGATGTGGAAGCTACGCTGCGCGCGGGCAACGATTTGCGGCACGGCCTGGTTGGGCCGGGGGTTTACGCCTCCCACGGATACGAACGGAGCCACCGGAAGGGTGTGTGCAGCACCCTGCTGCTGCTGGAGGCTTATTTAACGTAAGAGCCTGTTTACTATCTCCCCGCGCACGTCTTGACGGCGGATTTTCCGCCCAGACTTCGTTAAAAAACCTTACAATCCGTCAGGATTGCTGCGGCTTTTTGCCTCGCTGGACAAAAAATCCACTCGCCAATCCGCACACGTTGAGATAGTAAACAGGCTCTAAAGGACGGAATCCATCCGGCGGATATCTCTTTTCTGTATTTTTCTGGAAACCCTCTTGCTTTTTTTCAAAAAAGGGATATGATAAGCATGACATCATTTTTAGAAAGAGGCGTATCCCCTATGACAAAAGTAAACGTAATCTCCGGCTTTCTGGGCGCCGGAAAAACCACTCTCATCAAAAAACTGCTGGATGAAGCTCTGAAGGGCGAACGAATTGTCCTCATTGAGAATGAGTTCGGCGAGATCGGCATCGACGGCGGCTTTTTGAAGGATGCAGGGGTGGAAATCTCCGAGATGAATTCCGGGTGCATCTGCTGCTCCCTGGTGGGCGACTTTGGCGAGGCGCTGAAAAAAGTCATGGAGCAGTTTCATCCGGACCGCATCCTCATTGAGCCCTCCGGCGTAGGCAAGCTGTCCGATGTCATCCGGGCTGTTCAGGATGTGGCGGAGCAGGTCCCGGAGATGGCGCTGGGCTGCGCGGTTACCGTGGCCGATGCGTCCAAGGCGAAGGTCTACCTGAAAAACTTTGGCGAGTTCTACGCCAACCAGGTGCAGTACGCCGGGGCCATCATCCTCAGCCGCACGCAGAAGCTGGAAGCCGGAACACTTGAGGCCTCCGTTGCTCTGCTGCGGGAGAAGAATGAGAGAGCCCCCATTGTCACAACCCCCTGGGATCAGCTCACCGGCGCACAGCTTCTGAATGCCATGGAGAGGGGCAACACCCTGGCCGAGGACCTTCTCGCAGAGGAGGAGGCGGATGCCTGCCCCATCTGCGGCGGGCACCACCATCATCACGGCCACGATGACGGCCGCCAGTGCTGCCATGGGCATGACCACGATGAGGACCATACGTGCGGTCATGACCACGACCATGAGGAGGACCACCGGTGCTGTCATCACCACGACCATGAAGAGGGGCATGAATGCCATCATGGCCACGGTCATGACCATGAGTGCTGCCATGACGGCCACCATCATCACCATCACCATGGCCAAGATGCCGACGAGGTATTTACCAGCTGGGGCGTGGAGACCACGCATACCTTTACTCCCAAAAAGCTGGAATCCATTTTGACGGAACTGGACGGTGAGAAATACGGCGCGGTACTGCGGGCAAAGGGCATTGTTCCTGCCGGAGACGGGACTTGGCTCCACTTTGACTACGTACCCGGAGAGCATCAGATACGCACCGGTCCCGCGGACTACACCGGACGGCTGTGCGTCATCGGCAGCAAGCTGGACGAAGCCGGGCTGCGGACCCTCTTCGAGGTGTAATATGGCCCAGGAGAAAGTCTACCCTGTTTACCTGATTGCCGGATTCCTGGACAGCGGCAAGACCAGCTTCATCAACGGCATCCTCTCCGATGGCTTCGCCATGGAGGACCGCACCCTGCTCCTCCAGTGCGAAGAGGGCGAGATGGAATACGAGAAAAAGCTGCTGCACAACGTCACCGTCCTGACCGTGGACGATCAGGATTCCCTGACGCCCGAGTTTTTGGAGGCGGAGCGGAAGAAGTGCAAAGCCAGCCAGATTATTGTGGAATACAACGGCATGTGGCAGATCCAGGATTTCTATGTAAACTCCATGCCTCCCAGCTGGGTGCTGTACCAGATCATCGCCACTGTGGAGGGCCCCACCTTTGAGACGTATACCAGGAATATGGCCTCCCTCATGTCGGAAAAGCTGCGAAATGCAGACATGATCTGCATCAACCGCTGCACGGATGAGCTGTGTACTTCCCTCCGGCAGCGGAATCTGCGCCTCCTCAACCGCCGCGCGGACATCTACCTGGAGAAGGAGGATGGCCAGAGCGAGGACTATATGGACGGCACCGTGTCCGCCTTTGATCTGGACCAGCCGGTGATCCGGATCTCTGACGAAGACTACGGCCTGTGGTATGTGGAGATCATGGACAATCCGGAGATGTACGCCGGGAAGACAGTGGTCTATCGGGCCATCATGTGCAAGCCTCCCAAGTATGGACGTTATTTCACTCCCGGGCGGTTCGCCATGGTGTGCTGCGCGGACGATATGACCTTCCTGGCCGTGGCCTGTATTGGGTATGATGTCAGCGAAATTCCCGAGCGGGCGTGGGTAGAAGTCACCGCCAAGGTTGCCGTGGAGCATTGGGACCCCTACGAGGGGGATGGCCCGGTGCTGCACGTAACCGCTGTCCGGCCCTGCCAGAAGCCCAAGGAAGAAGTCGTTCAAATGTAAAAAATACGCCGCAGAGAAGATCCTCTGCGGCGTATTTTATGTATAGGATTGGGATTTACTTGTTGTCAGCGGGCTTATCACCCTCGACAGGAGCCTTGTCGTCAGCAGGCTTGTCACCCTCAACGGGCGCCTTGTCATCGGCAGGCTTGTCACCCTCAGCAGGAGTCTTGTCGTCGGCGGGCTTGTCACCCTCGGCGGGAGCCTTGTCGTCAGCGGGCTTGTCACCCTCAACGGGAGCCTTATCGTCGGCGGGCTTGTCACCCTCAGCAGGAGCCTTGTCGGCATCCTCGCCCTCAGCGGGGGTCAGGATCGTGTTGATGTAACGGTCCAGAAGCACAGCGACCTGCTCGCGGGTAGCGGTGCCGTTGGGATCCATCTTCTTGGTATTCTCAGCTGCGAGAACGCCGCTGATGAGCTTGCTGGCAACGGCCCAGTTCACATAATCCTTGGCCCAGGCAGCGATGTCGGAAACGTCAGCGAAGGTGGCAAGGTTGTCCTCCTCCACGTTCTTGGCCCCGGCGTAAACAAACAGGATCTTGGCGATCTCCTGACGGGTCACGGCACCGTTGGGATCAAAGGAGGTCTCGCTCTTGCCGGCCACGATGCCCTTGTCCTTGGCCCAGATCACGGCGTCCTTGCATGCAGCGTCATCAGCCACATCGGTGAAGGGATTGACGGCGTCCTCAGCATTGGCAGGAGAACCGGACAGGCGGTACAGGGCCACCACCAGGTCTGCGCGGGTCATATTGGCAGCAGGGTTGAAACCGGTCTCACCCATGTCGATCAGCTTCTTCTCGACAACGGCAGCGACAGCTTCCTTGGCCCAATCGGCTACATCGGCATAGGGATCAGTATCGGGGGTCTTGTCATCCTCGCCATCGGCAGGAGTCTTGTCGGCGTCCTCGCCTTCAGCGGGAGCCTTATCAGCGTCCTCACCCTCAGCGGGAGTCTTGTCGGCATCCTCGCCCTCGGCGGGGGTCTTGTCAGTGTCCTCGCCCTCGGCGGGGGCCTTGTCGGCGTCCTCACCCTCGGCGGGAGCCTTGTCAGCGGGCTCGCCCGATTCGGTCTTGGGATCCTCTGTCTTGTCTCCGCCTTCCACCGCAAAGGCGGTAGCGGTCAGGCCAAGGACCATGACCATTGCCAGCACCAGTGCCAGCAGCTTGTTCAACTTTCTCATGGTTGGGGTTCCTCCTAATTCATTTTTGGGCAGCGCAACCGGGATATTATGCCGGGGAACAATCTGCTCCGTCCACCCTTCTACGTGTCAAATTATACTCCAACTTTCTCTGTTTGACTAGACCTGTTTTTTCATTTTTTATAAAATTTTGAAAAATTTTGTTGGAACGCCCCAGGGTACTGGATAAATGAGACAAAATATGGTATACTTTTCCAAATCATTTGTTTTACGTCTCTTTTCATCCACTGGTACGAAGAAAACAAGGAGGGGCACCAATGCGTATTTTGCTGCAGGGAGGAACGGTTGTCTCGGCGGAAGGCACAGCGATACTGGACGTGCTGCTGGAGGGAGAGCGGATCGCCGCCGTGGGAGAAAATCTCTCCTCCGGGGATGCACGGATCGTTGACTGTACCGGAAAGCTCCTCTTCCCCGGTTTTATTGACGGCCACACCCACTTTGATCTGGAGGTGGGCGGGACCATCACCGCCGATGATTTTGCCACCGGCACCCGGGCCGCCCTGCGGGGGGGCACCACCACGGTTATCGACTTTGCCGCCCCAGACAAGGGGGAAACCCTGGCCGCCGGTCTGGCCCGCTGGCAGAAAAAGGCCGGAGGACACAGCGCCTGCGACTACGGCTTTCACATGACCATTGACGACTGGAACGAGTCCATCCGGGCGGAGATCCCGGATATGTTTGCCAAGGGCATCTCGTCTTTCAAGATGTATATGACCTATCCCGCCATGATGGTGGGGGACCGGGATCTCTACTGGGCGCTGAAGGAGCTGAAGGCCCTGGGGGGCGTCTGCGGCGTCCACTGCGAAAACGCCGGGGTGATTGACGGCATGATCGCGGAGAAAAAGGCCCTGGGGGAGCTCTCCCCCGCCAGCCATCCGGAGACCCGCCCGCCGTATCTGGAGGCGGAGGCGGTGGGGCGGCTTCTCCGCATCGCCCAGGCGGCCCAGGCCCCGGTCATCATCGTCCACCTCACCAACGGCGAGGCCCTGGCGGAGCGCATCCGGCTGATTTCCCAGGCGGAGGAGGAGATCATCCTGAGCACCTTCGATTTCAACGCGGACGACAGCGGGAAGATGCTGCTGGCCGCGCTGCTTTCCGCCTCCAGGAGGGGCGTCCATGTGAGCCTCCTGGTGGACGGCCTGGCCTATGCCACCGGCATCCTGGGGAATCCCTGGTTCCGGGCCCTGACCCGGGAGGAGAACGTGGAGCTGAAGGTCTATAATCCCCTGAACCCCTTAAAGCCCTGGAACCTCATGGGACGGCTCCACGACAAGTATCTCATAGCAGACCGGACTGCCTACATCCTGGGCGGCCGAAACTGCTATGACTTCTTCCTGGGCGACCATGACGGCTACAAGAACTACGACTGGGACGTGCTGGTCTGCTGCGAGGATGCCGGGGCCTTCCCCTCCCTGGATCAGCTTCTGGAATACTTCCGGGCGGTCTGGGCCCTGGACGAATGCCATGCCGCAGGCAGCGGGAAGGAAGGGAAGCAGGAGGAGCTCCTGGCCCTCTACAGCCGGATGCAGGAAGAGCATGCGGACTGGTTCCGGCCTGTGGACTATAAGGAGCTCACCGTCCCGGCGCGCAGGATCCGGCTGGTGTCCAATCCGATCGGGCCCCAGGTCAAGGAACCCGTGGTCTTCTATACCATCACGGAGCTCATGGAACAGGCGGAAGAGTCCGTCTCCATCCATACCCCCTACATCCTCTGCGACGACTGGATGCTGGGACAGCTTGCGGACATCTGTATCAGCGTGCCGGAAGTCACCATGATGACCAATTCCGTGGCCAACAACGGCAATCCCTTCGGGGCCATGGACTACTATGCGAACAAGGAAAAGCTCCTGGGCAGCGGCGTGGGCATGCTGGAGTACGACAGCGGCGTCTCCTATCACGGGAAATGCTTCACCATCGACGACCGCATCGCCGCCGTGGGCTCCTTCAACTGGGACATGCGCAGCGCCTATCTGGACACGGAGCTGATGCTGGTCATAGACAGCCCCCAGCTCAACCGGCAGCTGCGGGAGGCCATGGGCGGATACGAGCAGGATGCCCTGAGGGTCATCGATGCCGATTCCTACGACCTGACGGAGGGACAG
>OFFJ01002126.1_pt1 | contig 13091 bp, 10 predicted proteins | sample 1521261 | NCBI WGS metagenome assembly OFFJ01 (sample SAMEA3504122, study PRJEB24116) | mouse gut metagenome | biome: mouse gut; feature: mouse-associated habitat; material: faeces | place: Denmark | collected 2011 | reverse complement strand
GGCGGATAGTCGGTCAGCGATGGTACAAATGCAAAAGAAAGACTCCCACAAGGTCCCGCCCATAGGGCGAAGCCTTGCGGAAGCCAGTACGCTTTTGCGCTGGTGCAAATGCCGGGTGAAAGTCATGTATAAATCAGTTCACGCTTGATGCTTTCCTCGGCGCGATCCACGATGCTGTTCATGGCCCTGACCCACTCCCACTGTGACCGGCGCTTCAAATCCTCGGTCACTCCCTCGGTGGCGGCTATCTGTTGAACGAGTACCTGGCAGCGTTCCTTTGCCTGCCCGTCCAAATCAGCAAGGTAGGTGTGCAGTCTGCCCGTCAAAATCAGATGGTTCAGCAGAAGCGGGTTCGTTTCTTCCAGATATGCCCGGTGCATCCGTCCCCATTTCCCGATGAGGCGGTCATCACCCTCCGGCAGTTCAATAGCTGGGATGTAGTAGTCCCCGACCAGGACATAATCAAGGTCGTTCACCTCGTCATGGATTTTCGGTTTCAATTCATTCATAGCGTTCCTCCGTCATTTCAGATGTTTTCGGTAGCGGCTACCGAAAATGCGATACGGATTTTTTGTCTCCTTTCCTATAACCGCAAGTCCTATTCACCACAAATGAGCCGCAGTCATATATATTTGGTGGCAGAAAACACCCTCTACATATTACCTCTCACTTGCCATCACTCTGCTTCTATGCCCCTCATATGGTACCTATCCTCCTTTCTTCCAAAAGAGCACAAAAAGTGCGGTTCTCCCTATATGGAAAACCGCACCTATTATTTGATCTATAAGCATGAAATTGTATATTTCATCTGCACCTTTATGATGCTTATCAGTTAATATTTCATAGTCTTCGTCTTCCTAATTTTTTTTTATCTATGTAAGCATACGCACCATTATAATCTAACCATACCTTAGTTAGCGGAAACAAATCAGGGCGAATACCCGACTGCTCATCTAAAGAAACATCGTGTGCCAAAGAAATACTCCTAGTTGTTGAAGTGGTCCCAATAAGCAGCCCAAAATCATCTTCCTTGCCATTCCAAAGCTCACATTGACCAGACTCTCTCATTGGGCACTCCATACAAGCCGCCAATCCACTTTTTTTAGGTTCAGTCACTTCACTCATTTCATCTTCGCTATTACACTTACATTTCTCTTTGTTGCCGCAGTCACACGATGTGTCAAGCGTTTTTTCACTAATATCTATATTTTTTAATACAAACTGTAACATAGGCAAAAAGGCTGAAGTAGATGAATCGTCAGCAATTAGTCCATTTCTTGTTTCCTTTTGCTTAAAATACATCAGAGGAACATTTAATTTTGAAATATCCATACTGTTATCCACTCCCATTCTTATCTATATACTTGTATACGCCTCCAGAATAAAAATACCATAAATATATTTAAATGTCAAGTCTTTCTAAATTGTTTTTTTCTTGGTAATTATATTTGTAAATAATATCAACCACGAAAGAAGAGCAGGCGCGGCAGAGGGCTGAGCCATCCCAGGGAACACATAGGCCTGCAATTATACCAAGATAGATGAAATGATTTTGGGGGACAGCCAGTGTATTTGTTTCTAGTTCGACGTACAGGGAATCATACCCTGGTGTGCTGTACCTTTTTCCAAAAGTGGAGAGGGGCTACGCCCAAAGTCAGCCGCAATACACATTACTGGAAAAGGAAAATCAACCTAAAGACTGGAGAGGTTATTGTCCAATACGGTCAGCTGACGCCGAAAGAAATGAAAAAAGGATGACTGAAAAGGGAAATGAATACCCTTCCAGCCTTCCTTTTATCGTGCCTGCGCGTCCTATTGAATGACATGGGTCTTTAGACGGGCAATCTCCGCTATGCAATCCTCTAACTGCTTGACCCTTTGAAAAATTTCGTTAAGCCGTTCTCCAGCGTTGTCGGATAGGGCCTGTTTTGCGCCGTTTGGAAGGTAATATGCCGATTCAACTTGACCTCAAACCCCTCTGTGCGCATCCGGGCCAAAAAATCCTCTAAATCCCGGCTGTTCGGGAGTAGCTGGTCAATGGTCTGACACATTCACCTATTGCCGGACATCCCGTATTGGATGTCCGCCCATTCCCCGACCTGAAGGGTTTTCAATAATTGGCCCCCCTTCCTGGCATAGTTCGTCGTTGATCCAGTGCAAGACAAAAGCAGAGTTTTTTACATTCCAAAACTTGACATTACAGTCTAGATTGATGCTGTTAAATTTGATGTGGGTATGGATGTAGGCTTTGTCGGTATGGGGACTCATAACAAATTGGTGCTGGCCCTTGATAAAGCGCATAGCCAACTCAAAACTCAGCCGGTTCGCATCATTTGGGGAGATCTTCCCCGGCTTGAAGGACTGGATGATCGTGTACATAATCATGTTCCGGTGGACGGGCTGGCTACACTCGGTGTTCTGATAATATAGCTGCTTACTTAATCTTAAATTCCTCGGTGGCACTCTCCGGGGAACACATATAGGCGGAAACTAATTCCCCCTCTACAATTTTGATGTGCAAGTGTACAGTCTCTCCCAGCTATGTTAAAATAGACCTGTATTTCAGGTAGGAGTGTGGCGCGGCCCCAAAGACCGCCCAAGGTAGGAGCGAAAGACCCCAGGGGCCAGTGCGCCCCGCAGAAAGCCCTGTCCAACACAAAAACCTGAATACAGCCAAACAGAAAGACCATAGCCAACCCGAAAGGGCCCGGCTATGGTCTTTTTTGTTTGGTACTCATTGCCGATTTTCAATCGACAATACGCACGCTGCGCGTGCTGGCGTCGCTTCGCGCCGCCTCGTCCCATCCGAAAACCTATCGGTTTTCGGATGAGTCCATAAAAAGGAGGAAGACCATTGTAAATGAGCAAGCCACAACTATGGAAAGTAACCTATGAAAACAAGAAAGGAGGTTTGAGACTCGACTGCTACGCGGATACTATCGTATTCGACCCGGCTGGAGGAAAATGCCCCCAGCTGGTGGCCATCCGCTTCGGCGGGGAGCCGGAAAAGGTGCGGGGACTTGCGGACGCCATTTATGGCGGCGGTACTGTGGAGGTGGAGCCGGACTTAAAGCTGGATACCCCGCTAAGGCAGTACCAACGGCAGTTTTCCCACGATGGCATCTATGCTGAAGCAACTCTGTATTTGCGGGACAGCGAACCGGAAGCAGCGGAACAGGAAAAATCCCCGCAGAAGCAGACCATGTTGGAAGGCCCACCCCGCAAATGCTACATCTTTTGCCCCCAGGGGGATATGGACCGCCTGTTCAGCGAAATCGACAAGCGTACCGGTGTGCCGCTGATCTCCGACTTTCAAGACTACTTGCTGGCAGAGCTGCAAGCAAGAGGCATCCTGCGAAAGCTGGAGGTCATCAGCCGGACCGAGTGCTTTGACGCCTGGCTGCTTACCTGCACAAAGGACGATAAGAACATCATCCAGGTGGTGGAGGATGGGCTGAAAAGCGGCAAGATCTCCATTCCGGGCTCTACGCCAGAGAGCGACGCTGCCTTCCAGGACATCCAAACGGTCACTGGGTACCTGCAAAAGTTCGGGGCTAATATCGCCCAGCGGATCAAGGGGCAATTCGTCCCCCTGTTCGATCCAGCGTCGGAGCCCCTTTCCCAAAATGTCCTTGCGGTCAACGAGAACATCCGCCAAAAGACCGGATATTCCCTCTATGACGCCCAGCTTGCCGCCGCCGAAGGGCTGAAACGAAGGCTGGACCAGCACCAACCCGCTCTGTTGGTGGCGGAATGCGGCTCCGGCAAGACAAAGATCGGCCTGACCGCCCTTACTGCCAGCCACCTGGCTGCCAGGAAGAAAAAGACCTTCAATGTGGTCCTCTGTCCCTCCCATATCACCGAAAAGTGGGTGCGGGAGGTGGAGGAAACGGTCCCTGGTGCTTTTGCCAGTATTGTCACCAGCATCCGGGAGCTGAAGAAGCTCTATCGGGCCTATGAGAAGGGAGACCGTACCGCCTACGCCATTCTCTCCAAGGAACGGGCCAGGGACGGATATATGCGGGCCCCTGCTGTTCGATGGAGCGCCAGGAAAAAGGTTTTCCTCTGTCCCTGCTGCCATCAGCCTGTTATGGAGGAGATCAGCGAGGGAGGGGCTCGGTATGAAGTCCCCGTCGAGCCGGCCTTCTTTCTGCGGGAGAACACCAAAAACCACAAATGCAGGGAATGCGGTACCGTCTTATGGGAGCCGTTTTGCAAGCCGGAACAGTCCTTCTATGGGATGGCGCCGCCCTCCCGCCGCAGCGAGTGGGCAAAGATTGGCGGCTTCGGCTTTGTCCACCGAGATTTTCTGTGGACCTATGGAGCCAAAACCCGGTCGCCCCAGGTGCTGGAGGCATTACAGAAACTTTCCCAAAACCCTGAATTGTTCAATAACCCTTCCTATGGCTGCCGGCGCTTTCCCATCAGCTCCTTTATCAAAAGGAAGATGAAGGGGAAGATCGACGGCCTCCTTGCAGACGAGCTTCACCAGTATTCCCAGGACAGCGGCCAGGGAGACGCTATGGCGGAGATCGCAGGCACGGCAAAGAAGGTAGTGGGCATGACTGCCACCCTCATCAACGGCTATGCCTCCGGCATCTTCCACCTGCTCTTCCGGCTAACCCCGGCGGAGATGGTGGCGGACGGTCAGGAACACGCTGATCCTTGGCGCTTTTGCCGGGAGTACGGTGTGGTGGAAAGCACTTTCCAGATGAAGTCAGCGGAATACAACGCCAACCGCAGGGCATCCCGCACAAAAAAAGGAGAACGGATGCTGCCGGGGGTATCCCCGCTGGTCTATTCCCGTTTTCTCCTGCTGAATACGGTCTTTCTCTCCCTTATGGACATGGGGAAGGACCTGCCCGAATACGAAGAGATCCCCATCGGGCTTACCATGCTGCCTGATGTAGAGCAGGAGTACCAATGCTTGAGCGAGCTGTTTCGCTATCAAATATGTGCAAACCACAAAAATGCCAAAAAACTCCTTTCGGCATATCTAAACACGCTGACCATCTATCCGGACCAGCCCTACGGTATCCCCCCTGTGCTGGACTATGAGGGCAAACCACTGGTCATTCCCAAAGACAGATCCCAGCCAGAGGAACTGCACCAAAAGGATATGAAGGCTCTGGAGCTTATCCGGCAGAAGGTGGATAGAGGAGAAAAGGTGCTGATCTACACCAGCTGGGTGCGGATCGACACCCAGGAAAAACTCCTGCGCGAATTGACTGAGCGGGGATACAAGGCCATGGTGCTGCCTGCCAATGTCAAGCCTGCCAAGCGGGAGGGCTGGATCGACAAACAGCTGGCAAACGGGCTGCAGGTCCTTATCTGCAACCCTTCCCTGATCAAGACCGGCTTGGACGCCAACGACTTTACCACTCTTATCTTCTACAACATGGGCTACAACCTGTTCACCCTGCGCCAAGCATCCCGCCGAAGCTGGCGGATCAACCAGACCGCTCCCCGCATTGAGGTCTATTTCTTCTACTACAAAAACACCATCCAGGAACGGGCCATGCAGCTTATGGCCTCCAAGCTGGCGGTAGCGGGCATCATCGAGGGGAACATCACTGACGAGGGCCTGGCCGCCATGTCTAACTGCCAGGATATGACTTCCCAGCTGGCAAAGGAGCTGGCCCTTGGCATCAAGAGTGAAGTGGAAGATATTGGAACCGTTTTCAAGAAGATGGCCTTCCTGCATCCCCAGAGGGAAGCACGGCAAATCCCATCTGTGCAGAAATCGAAACCTCAACCAGTGATCTTATTGCCGGCGGCAAAACAAGCCACGGAGGATCCTCAGCCGCTTACCTTCATCACTTACAGTCAGGTAGCACGCCGGAGGAAAAAGGCCCCTGCCACACCAGATAAAAACCAACTCTCTTTCTTTGAGCAGATCCCTGCTTGAAACGATTGGAGGCAGCTATGAAATTTCATATCAACCGCAAGGAAGCCCTCTCTGCAGCCCGTAAGGCCGCCTTGGCGGTCCCGGAAAACTCCCCCATAGCCGAGTTCACCGGTATCCTGTTGGAAGCCAATGAAAATACAGGTCAGGTATCTTTCTTTGGGAGCGACCTACGGACCGCCATCCACTGTGAAATGCAGGCGGATGTGGAAACTGGCGGCGGTGCTATCGTCAATGCCCAACTGCTCACCGGTATGCTGAACCTGACCAGCGGAGACCGCGTTTCGGTGGAATCCCTGGAAAACGGGCTGCTTTGCCTGAAATGCCAGAACACCCAATACACGGTCGCCACCCTGAAACCGGATCTTCTCACCAAGGTGAAGATACCGGTCCCACAAAACCTGGTGCGGCTCACCGGCCTGCGCTCTCTGGAGCGGTTCACCACCTTCGCCGCAGCCAAAAAAGACCCCAAGCAGATGTTGGAATGCGTCCGTCTGGAAATCACCCCTAACTCCATTCAGGCCGCTGCCTGCGACAGCCACCGTCTGATCGAAACAAGGGAGAAGGCGGAAAGCGGGGGGGCTCTGGAATTCCTGCTCCCTGCCAAGTCTCTGCGGGTCCTGGCAGGACTGGTGGAGGATCCAGAGATCATCTATCTGGAAATACAGGACCACAGCGCCATCTTTTTCCGGCCGGGCCTGTATTTTACCTCCCGCATCGTGGAGGTTCCCTATCTGGATGTAGAGGCACTTTTGGCCACGCCGGGGAAATACAGAGCCCTGGCAGCGTCCAAAGACTTCCGGCAGGCGGTGGAGACCGTCACCACCGTCATCGATGGGTACAGCAGTCTTCATCTGCGCTTTACCCCGGATAAAAAGATCCTTCTTTCCTGCGACGGACCCAGCGGCATCACCGCCAACACCCAGCTGGAAACAGGGGTATTGAACGCTATGCCGGAGGATACCAGCTTTTATTACAACGCATCTGATTTTGCCCAAGGGATCCGTTTGCTGGAAGGGATGCTGGCTCTGTCGATCTCACAGGATGGCATACTGATCGCCGCCAACGGCAGCGAGAAATATATGCTGATCCCCAGACGCCCTGTCAAGCGCCCGGATAAATCCAAAAAGGACGATTCCCTGGAAGGGAAAAAGACCGCCGCCAAGAAAAAAACTTCTAAAGCTAAAAAGACTACGGCCAAGGCCGCATAGGAGGAACAACAATGAGTGGAAAAAACAATACCGCCCTGCACCCCTTTACCCCGGCACAAAGCAAGTTTATGGAGGAACACTACAGCCTTCTGGAATGGTTTCTTTCCTTTCGATGGTTAAAAAGACAACTCCATGAGGAACCTCCTTTTTCCTTTTTGGAGAAGGAAGGCCTGTACGATGCCGCCCTGGATGGGTATATGCGTGCTGTCCAACAGTACAACGAACGCCCGGAGCTGCAAAAGTACAGCTTTACCACCGTGGCAGTAAACGCCATGCGCTGGGAACTGCTGGGGTTTATCCGCAAGGAAGCCCGCCGCCGCTCCCGGCTCAATCAGGACAGTTCTGCCTATGAAACGACTTTGCGCCGGCTTGCTGACACACCGGTATTCGGGGAAGCCCAGGAGCTGTGGGACCGGACCAAAAGGCTGGTCACCGTCCGCCAGGGAAATGTGCTGCGCCTGCGCTCCTTCGGCCACACCTACGCCGAGATCGCGGAGCGTTCCGGCATGGACCGCAAGGCGGTGGATAACTGCCTGTACCGGACCAGAAAAAAGCTGCGGGTACAGCTGGCGGCTTGACGTAAGATAACGACTGCTTAGAGAGGAGTATTTTTATGTATCAGATCGAAGTTATGAGCAGGGTTTTTCGTCTCATTAAAGAACAGGAACTTACTGAACCAACGGTATATCTGGAACTGAGAGCCCAAGGCTTTCAGCTTTTGATCGCCCTTTTGGGCCAATTAGAAGCCTCTGGAGTGACAAAAACGGTGCTTGAGATGATAACTGATCTGTCAATAGAGGCTATCGCAAAAGCGACCACAAAGGATGAGATCCATGCGGTCTTTCAAAAATATGGCGTTGCTTTCAAGGAGGGCAGATAACCATGAAGATTCCTACCATCTGCGACTATTGCGGCGGCAAGGTGATCTTCACCGATTCCGCCATCGTCTACCACGGCAAAAGCTATGGGAATATCTACTACTGCACCAACTGCGGGGCCTATGTGGGCGTCCATGATGGTACCAAAAAGCCCCTTGGGACGCTGGCCAACGCCGCCCTGCGAAATAAGCGCCGGGAGGCCCACAACGCCTTCGACCCCCTGTGGAGGAAACGGGGACTGAAACGGAGCGAGGCCTACCACTGGCTGGCGAAAAGGATGAAGCTGCCGGACTACCGCACCCACATCGCCCGGTTTACCATGGCCCAGTGCCAGGAGGTCATTGAGATCTGCAACGAGGAAATGCAAAAGGAGGCTGAAAAGGCGCAGAAAGCCTTTGCGGCTACGGGACTGTCCATTGAAGATGTCGCGTTTAAGAATGAGGCGCTTACCAAGGCCATGAATGATTCGGAAGTTTCCGCCTCGCAGTTTGCCTTGATGTTCCAGGAGGCTTGCGCAGATGTTGCGAATGATGCGTTTGGCGACGTCAACCTTTCCCTTGAGGAGATCAAGGACCTTGCAGAAAAGATCACGTTTGGCAAGATGGAAAAAAGCATGGAAAGGTTCCAGGAAGCCGCCTCCCAGACTGCGGGTTCCTTGTACGCCCTGAAGCAGTCCATGGCAAACCTGGATAAGTCGAATTGGAAGGTAAGCCTCGGGATGAAATTGAAAAAGCATGAAAAGGAAAGCTATAAGTCCTCCATCGACAGCTTTGTCGAAGCGGCGCAAAGCTATATCGATGATAACCATTATGAGGCAACGGTCGCCTTGAAGGTGATCGGGGGAGGCAAGAAGGATGCCGCCCTGGTTGACGACATCTATGGGGAATGGGGGACCAGGCTGGAAGAGGCCGGGGAGGAGCTGCAGAGGATCACGGACGAGGCGTTGAAGGACGGGGTGATTTCTGACACGGACAAAATAAAAGTAAAGAAAGGCGTGGAGTTCGTGCTGATGGACGAGGCGTCCGCCATTGCGGAGGCCCAGAAGCAGATTGCGGACATCACGAACAAGCTGGCAGAGGCAAAGGATGAAGCCGCTCTGGAGACCATGAAGATGAAATACAGCATAAGGTTCAGCGGCGCAGGGATGGACATGGAATCCTTTACGCAAATGCAGCAGGAGTTTGAAATTTATACGCAGGAAAAGGCGCAGACCATAGAGGATGCCTATATAAGCGCCTCCGTCCCTTTGAAGCTGAAGCTTGAGGAAGGCGGGCTCTCCGAAGAGGAGGCGGCAAAAATCAAGAAGCAGCTCGAAGAATTGCAGGAGAATTACAAGGAACAGATGACTGGGCTGGACTTTGAGGCAAGGACGTTCAGCTTGAACACCTTGGCGGACGTGTGGGGCAAAGAGTTGGACGGCATACTTCCCCAAATGGAAGGCAGCACGGCTGAGAAGCTCAACCAGGCGATGGAGCAGGCGCTGTTCGCAAACCCGGATGCGGCAAGCTGGACGCAGGAAGACGTGAAAAGGTGGTTCGGGCTGGACGGTCTGGCGGAGGCGAACGGGGAGGCGTTCGAGATGCTCTACGAGCAACTGAAACGCACGGCGCTTATCATCCCGGAAGGGACAAAGGAAATCATCATGCAAAGCTTCAAGGAGCAGATCCCCTCCGCCCAGGAAATCAAGGATGCGACCAACTGGGAAGCCTTGGACTTTATCAGCGTTGACAAGCTGATGGAATCGGTAATCGGGACGGGCAGCGGGAAGAAGACGTTCCAAGAATTTTACGGAGGTGGCCTTGGAGAGGCGAAAGAGGCTTATTCCCATGCGTTGCAAGCCGCATTGTCGGAGTCATGGTCAGGCGCATTGGCAGAGGTTATCGAGTGGCGCCCGGATTCGGCGGAGTGGGATGTTTCCCAAATCATAGAATGCTTTCAATTAGGCGACATGGGGCTCGGCGAGCAAGAGCAGGAAAGCCTTGCCAAGCTTATACAGTCCGTGCTTGACGTCCCGGAAGGCACGAAGGAAGAGGTCATACAGAATATAAAGGATCACATGCCGACGGCGGAGGAGATCAAGGAAGCCATCAATTGGGACACCATGACCCTCGAGGAATGGGACACGCTCTTGGGGACGGTGACTGGATCGGAAGCCACGCCGGAGGCGCAGGAAGCGTATTTCGGGGATTATTTTTCCAAGCTCAAGGAGGCATGCTTCACTGCGTTGCAGAACTCCCTGTCAGAAAACCCGGAATCGTTCCTGACCTTTATGGAAGGGTACATGTCGGAGACGATGGCGGGATTGGATTTTGCAAGCGTCATGGAGAAATGCGGTCCGATTTCCGACGAATGTTATCAAAAAATCATACAGGAGTATGCGTCGGGGCTTGGGACGGCCTTTGAAGGGGCGGACTTGACGATTGTCGGTCAGAACGTGATCGCAGGCGTGGGCAGCGCCATAACGGGTGCTGACATGAAGAACGTCAATTCCGCCGTTGACACGCTGAAATCCAATACCGACGCATCGATCAACAAGGCATTCAAGACCGGGGTAAGCACAAAGATGCCGGTCAACATCACGTTGGATTACAACCTTTTGAACCCGTCAAGGGAATTGACGGTCAGCGGGAACGGCGTTTCTGGCAAGACGACCGTCAAGGTGTCTGCAAATGAGAAAAAGGGTTACGCTTCCGGAGGATATGTAAGCGGCGGGCCGCAGCTCTCCTGGCTGGCGGAAGAAGGATATGGCGAGTTTGTCATTCCAACGAACCCGAGCAGACGTTCCAGGGCGTTGGAACTGTACCGGCAGGCGGGGGAGGCGTTGGGAGTGTCTGCCCATGCAGAAGGCGGCTATGTGGGGAATCCGGCGCATGGCGTCGCAGCCCTTGGTCGTGCCCTGCCAGGAATGGCGCCCGGTTCCCGAGGCGGAATGATGGATTTCTATTTACCAGGCATGGCGAACGGGGCGTCACGCAGCCGCCAGGGTTACGGACAGGAGCCGGAAGGCATGTTTTCTTATGAGGCTGCCAAAGCGGCACCGACATCCCATGCCGAAGGCACAGGGGAAGCCATTGATGCCGCGCCCGCACAGAGGCTGACAGGATATGGAGGCAATGAGGGCCGCGCCCAGGTGCAGGTGAATGTAAATTTAGACGTAACGCCTCAGTTTGCCATCCAAGACGGCGGGAACGGCAGCCAGGCGGAGCTTCTCGGAGCTATCACGCAGCATTTGGGAGAGATGGCAGACGTGCTGGGCGGGGAGATTGCAGAAAGGTTGGAAAAGGTATTTTCCAACATGCCATTGAAGGAGGCATGAGTGAATGGATTATGGGCATGAGACAACTGGAAAAAAGCAAAACAGGGGCAAGATTCCGTATGCCGGGCCAGGCAAGGCCCCGGATCAGCAGGCTAAAAAACGAAAACAGATAAACATAAAGCTGAAGCCGAAGAGAAAAGCGGACGGGGCTGCGTTTTTCTTCCCAAGCCTCCCGGAACGAATACAGGGTTCCATGGGGGCCACCCTGCAGTCTTTTGAGATTTTATCAAAAGGAACCGTGAAGGCGCCGAAGGGCAGGGACGTGATAGAAGTCAAATGGAGCGGGGAGTTCTTTGGAAAGACAAAGAAAGACGAGCCGATTGTAAAGAAGAAATATTGGAAGCAGCCGGAGAAATGCGTCAAGCAGTTGAGAAAATGGCTCAACCAGGGCACGGTATTGAACCTCGTGGTCAGCGGCACGTGGATCAACATGGATGTGACGATTGCCTCCCTGGACGTGGAGGAATACGGCGCATATGGTAATGTCAAGTACTCCCTCTCTCTGGTGCAGCATCGGGAGCTTAAGATTTATACCACGAAGGAAAAGGGCATTGCCTTCGAATCGGCAAAAGCGTCAGGAAAGAAGACGAAGGAACGGCCAGGAGATGGCGCCGCAACCTCTAAGGGCAGCTATACCGTCGTGAGCGGCGACACTCTCTGGGGGATTGCCGCAAGGCATTGCGGGGGCGGGCCGAACTGGACGAAATTATATGACGCCAACGCCGCAACTATTGAGGAAGAGGCAAGGAGACATGGAAAGGAAAGCTCGGATCACGGTCATTGGATTTGGCCAGGGGAAGTGCTGAACTTAGTATAGGGGGCATTGCGTCATGATGGAATTGGCAAATATCACGTACCGCTTGACGGTCATCACGGAAACGGGAAGCCAGTACAATGTCACTAACTTTGTCACGGACCTGGGATGGGAAGAAAATGAAAACGAAATCGCAGGACGCATCTCCTTTACCGTGAGAAATGAGATGGTCAAGTTTTTTTGTAACACTTACAAGGAAAAGTTTTGACATAATCATGCCTGCATTCTCTTTTCAAATGGTGTCATATATCCATTGGATGAATGCGGGCGGATATGATTATAGTAGACATATACATAATCCCTGGTTGCATTATTTAGTTCTTCGTCTGTTGAAAAACGGTGTTTGCTGATGAATTCCGCTTTGAACGTCCCATAAAAGCTTTCCATTGGGGAGTTGTCATAGGGGCATCCCGCTTTACTCATGCTCTGCTCAATCCCTTCTTCTTTACAGTAATCTGTAAATGCCCGCGAGGTATACTGTGAACCCTGATCACTGTGCAGCATCAGGTTTTTGGGATGATAATTTCTTTCCAGAGCTGCTTTCAGCGTCTGCACAGCCAGCTCTGCATCGATATGGCTGCTGTTGAGGGTTGCCACCACAGATCTGTCAAACAGGTCAATAATGCTGCAGTTATATCGCTTCCTTCCATCTTCCATAAAAATATAGGTAAAATCTGTACACCATTTTTCATTTGGCTTTTGCGCATGGAATTTCCTGTTTAGATGATTTTCAAACTTTTTATAGCAGTCCCCCTTTTTGTATGCAGGCTTTTTTGGCGTCACTGTGGAGCGGAGCCCCAATTCCTGCATATATTTTAATACCGTTGTATTGCTCAAACTGATTTTCGCCCGCTGCAAATAAACCCTCATCATCCGGTATCCTGGATTTCCAGAGTATTCATGGTATATTTGTAGAATCTTATTTTTAAATTTCTCTTTCTGTTCCCTGTAGCCTGCCTTTCTGTCC